>Ga0209557_1000019_pt1 | contig 123128 bp, 119 predicted proteins | sample SaaInlV_120m_DNA_4_FD_184672 | JGI IMG/M metagenome (GOLD analysis project Ga0209557, IMG submission 184672) | Marine microbial communities from expanding oxygen minimum zones in the Saanich Inlet - Saanich Inlet SI074_LV_10m_DNA (SPAdes) (version 2) | ecosystem: Environmental > Aquatic >... | reverse complement strand
TCCAGATATCGCACCCCTTTTGCCAACCGCAAGTGGTCAAATTGAGACAAATGCACACTAATTCTCAAAAACACCCCAAAAAGTATGGGCTATTTCACCCTTTTTCAGAATAAAACGGAACTAGTTCACACTGGATTTCTCCGAAAATGAGCTCTTTGGTCATTGAAATTGCTAAAAAGTCGGTGATTTTCCAATGGAAATCATCTCAGCTTTAATGATCCTCAGCGATGAGCATTAGCGCCAGGCTGAGTTCTTCTGGCTCTAGGTTCTCTAGGTCCAACTCCATTAACTGTTCTATGCGCAACTGAACCAGATCGATAAGTCGCATAAAGGCCGCTTCAATTTCAGCCTCGCTTCCTTTCACTTTAGAAGGGTCCTTTAATCCCCAATGCAGCTTGAGGGTATCGCCCATCCAAAGTGGGCAGCTTTCGGAGGCGGCGCTATCACAGACTGTTATTGCCACATCGATGTCTTTGTCGGAGTACTTGTCCCAGGATTCACTCTTCAAATCCGCCGTTGGGAATCCTCTCTTCTCAAGGAACTTCAAGGTCAGGGGGTGAATCTCGCCTGCGGGTTGACTGCCCGCACTATAGGCTTGAACTCGACCACCAGAGAGTTTGTTAGTAATAGACTCACAAATCGCGCTTCTGCAGCGGTTGTGGGTGCATATATAAAGAATGTTCAAAAATTGCTCCTAAATCATAGAGTGAAGAGCCTTGGCAGGGCTTTTTCGAGTTAGTCTACTGGGATTCTTGTATTATCCCTCACCTCTCTTACAGTCCCAAGACAGTGGTTGGAACCAAACAGTGAAAGCTAATTCCTACATCAATGTCGTTATTTTGGCATTGGCCAATGCCTTTGCTTTTATAAGTGTTCCGCTGGTGATCTTTATCGCCAGTCTGGTTGGGGCCGAGTTGGCACCTTCCCCAGGTTGGGCAACTATCCCGGTCGCATCTACGGTGATCGGTACTGCGATGGGTGTCTGGCCAGTGTCTCGCACAACCGCACGATTTGGGCGCAAACTGACTTCGATTGTCTTTCTCTGGTTGGGTGTTCTCGCCTGTTTCATTGCGTCTAAGGGAATAGTTTCTGATAAGTTTTTTGTGTTTTGTTTTGGGACCTACTTGCTTGGATTCACTGTCGCTGGAGTGCAGCAGTTTCGCTACGCAGCTATCGAATGTCTGGGTAAAGATCGTGCTCCAACCGCGGCTTCCATCATATTGGCTGGTGGCATTTTTGCTGCCTTTGTAGGTCCCGAGCTGGCTGTGATTGGCAAGGATTTAACCGCAGCCGAATATCAGGGCTCTTTCTGGATGGCTGCAATTTGCTTAGTGATGGCAAGCCTGGTTGTGCTGGGCTTTAAGCCTGCAACTGTTAAACGGCTGGAGGCTAGCACTGCAGCGCGTCCCTTGAGTCAGATGATTAACCCCGGGTTTTGTTTAGCGATTTGCAGTGGAGCAGTGGGCTACTTCGTGATGAGTTTTATCATGACCGCCACGCCCATCAGTATGCACCACCACTATATGCATTCGCTGGTAGAAACCAAATTCGTGATCCAGAGTCATATCGCAGCGATGTTTTTACCCTCCTTGATCAGCCCGCTACTTTTCCGCTGGTTTGGTACTTTTAATATGATTAAGCTGGGTTTGTTGGCCTATTTATTGGCGATAGGCGTCGGTTATTTTTATACCAGTGTGGCTGGGTTCTGGGTGCAACTCGTTTTTTTGGGTATTGGTTGGAGTTTTCTGTTTGTCGCTGGAACGGCGATGCTGTCCAACAGCTATTTGCCCCAGGACAGGCTCAAGGCACAGGCGATAAATGACGGGCTAATCTTTAGTCTGCAGGCAGCTGCGTCGCTCGGCGCTGGGTTTGTGATGGCGCGCCTTAGCTGGGCTGGGCTGGTGTCTGTCGGCTTGATACCGGTTAGCCTATTATTAGCAGCGATGATTTGGTATTGGATCGACAACAAAAAAGCCTCTTTGGAGGCAGGGAAAGTTATATGAAGGTAGTTATTGGAGTAGTTCTTGTTTTAGCAGCGATTTTTGGGATTTCTCCCTACTTTGTCGGTGGAAAAATTGAGTCAGCTGCGCAGTCCCAATTGAGCAGCTATCAAATGCCAGGCTATCAATACAGCCTTGAGGTAGAACGCGGCTATCGTTCGTCTTTGCTCACTTACGGATTTTCGCTTGACCCGCAAATCTTTGCTCAGACCATGACTCAAGATGAAATTGACGAGATGGCGCAGATGTTTGAGCAGTTCGAATTTCAGGTCAGGGTTCAACATGGGCCACTACTAACTCAGAATGGATTGGGTTTTGGTTTGGCAGATGCCTATATGTATTTCGATGGAGAGGGCGTTCCAAACCTTGAGGAGGCGATGGATTTGGTTGGTGTGGACTACCTGTTCGAAGCGAGCGGGCGGATGGGTTTTTCAGGAGACGGGCGGGCGGAATACAACATTCCAGCGATGAATTTTGTGAACCCAGAAACTGTTTCAGCGAGTTCTTTTGCAGGAATGGAAGGTGTTGCGGAATTCGAGAAATTCGGTCTTTATTCAAAAACTTCAGCGACCTCTGAGGGTGCGAGCTTTGGCCTCCAGGAAGGCTCCCAGGTTGAGATTGGGAAGATTTCTCTGAGTTCAGAAATGAACTTTCAGGAAGGTATGGCCTGGTTAGCCTATGGTGATAGTGATCTTAGTTTGGAATCGGTCAGTGTGAACGCAGATGGCAAGGCTGGAATTCTGGAAGACTTGAGTTTCGAAGTCTCCGTTTCTCCGGGTGATTCGCAAGAGAGTACCGACATTGAATACCGCATGGGATTGGATTTCTTCGAGGCAGAAGATCTGAGTCTGGACGACGCAGAAGTTGCCATCCTTTACGAAAATATCAGCAACCTTGCGATGCAAAGATACATGGAGCTCGCAATGAAGCTGCCATTGGGAGATGAGCAAGCGGTGGAGGCGGCTTTAATGCAGTTTGCCATCACGGAATTGCCCGATGCGCTCCAGCTAAGCCCTGCGATTGAGCTACCCATAGTCGCCTTCAGTCATGAGGGACGTAGTTTTGTAGCCAGTTTTAGAACTTCTATAGATCAGCAATTGCTTCCGGACACAGTCAGTTTCATGCGGCCTGACCTACTCATTCCAGCTGTTACTGCTGATTTGAGTCTGGATGCCGATGAAAGTCTGGTGATGGATCTGCTAGCCTGGCAGGCCGCCAACAGTGTTGACGCCAGTTTTGCAGAGGATTCGGGTTTTGAACTGACTCCTGAAATGAGGCAGACAATGATTGATCAACAGGCCACCATGTCTCTCGGAATTGCAGAAGCTCAGGGCTTTGTTTTGCGGAATGATGGTCGGGTGAAATCCAATCTGCATTTGGTGGACAGAGTACTGGATATCAACGGAACAGAAATGCCCTTACCTTTTTAGTGGAGCTTTATAAGTAGGGTGTAAGCTGCACACATTCGGCATAACTTCTGCATAGGTGCTGGCAATAATGGATACTCAAGGAGCGTGATATGGAATACCTTCATACGATGGTTAGAGTGGCTAACCTGGATGAAAGTCTGAAGTTTTACTGTGATGGGCTCGGCATGGTTGAGATTAGTCGAAGGGATCATGAGCGAGGTCGCTTCACTCTGATTTTTCTGTCAGCGCCAGGTGATAAGAAGCGGGCAAAAAAAGATAAAGCGCCATTACTGGAACTTACCTACAACTGGCCGAGCAATAACCAATCTGAAACCTTGAATGGTGGTCGTAACTTTGGCCATTTGGCATTCCGAGTCGATAATATTTATCAGCTTTGCGAGCAACTACAGGCTAAAGGAGTAGTGATCAACCGGCCCCCCCGCGATGGCTATATGGCATTCGTTCGAAGTCCAGACGGCATTTCGGTCGAGCTGCTTCAAAAGGGTGAAGCCTTAGAGCCAGAAGAGCCCTGGTTATCCATGCCCAATATTGGGAGTTGGTAAGCTTTAGCTGACTCCGTGCATACCTTTTTTCAACAGAGGTGATGCAAAAAACAAGATTAAGGCGATGGCAACCGCTAGCCAGCCAACTTTAGCGTACACCTCCAATGTTACCTCGACGGCTGTTTGACCCGCTTCTGGTTCAGAGCTGGTAGCCACAGCAATGAGTCCGGCAATGTAGTGAGCGCCAGAGCTCGCGAGAAACCAGACGCCCATCATCAGGCTCACTATTCGACGTACAGAAAGTTTAGTGATCATGGATAGCCCTACGGGGGAAAGGCAGAGCTCTCCCATGGTGTGGAACCAATATATAAGAAATATCCAGAATAGGGCGATGCGTCCTCCCTCAGACATAGACCCACCTAGTACAAGGGAGAGGAAGCCTAGGCCCACCAATAATATCGCGATGGCAAACTTTTGTGGTGTGTTGGGCTCAATGCCGCGCGCCGCTAGCTTTGGCCAAAGCATGCTGACAAATGGCGCAAAGAGAAAAATGATGGCCGGGTTAATAGATTGCAGCATGGCGGCCGGTACTTCCCAGCCGAAGATGGATCGGTCAACTGCTCGGTCGGCGAAAATATTTAGAGAAGACGCCGCCTGTTCAAATAGCGCCCAAAATACGACACTAAAGATGATCAGTATTGATGCTACTCCCAGTCGGTCGCGCTCTTCTGGCGTGCATTTCTTAAAGGCATAAAAAAGAATAAAGGCGATTGCTGCTACTGCGGTTAGTCCAAGTACACCACCCACGACAGCTTGATGTTGAACAAGCTGCCAAGCTACCAGCACCATGCCTATCGCACTCAGGTAGATGAGATGCTCACGACACAGCCCCAGAGAAAGTTTTTCTTTTAGCAATTCTGGTTTTGATGATTCAGCAGCGCCATTGAAATGCTTTTGTCCCTGCAGAAATACCAGTAGACCGAAGAGCATGCCGATTCCAGCTAGGCCGAAACCATACTTCCAGCCATAGGTTTGCCCCAACCAGCCGCAGAGTAGTGAGGCAGTGAAGGCACCTATATTGATGCCCATATAGAAGATTGTGAATCCGGCATCTCGCCGAGGATCGTTCTGAGGGTAGAGCTCGCCGACTATGGTGGAAATGTTGGGTTTTAGGAAACCAACGCCAACTACGATAAAAGCCAGCGATAAATAAAATACTTGAGTGAAAAAACCGTTGCGCACGACTTCACCGGCTAGAAGCTCAGCTGCAGGACCTTCTAGTGCCATACCGAAATGGCCAATTACCAGCAGTATTGCTCCGAAGGTAACGGATTTCCGCATGCCCAAATATTTGTCAGCAAGTGCACCGCCAATAACAGGTGCCATATACACCAGCGAGGCGTAGGCGCCAAAAATCAAGTAGGCTTCAGAGTCGCCAAACAGAAAATGCTGAGTCAAATAAAAGACCAGCAAGGCTCTCATGCCATAGTAGGAGAAGCGTTCCCACATCTCAGTTAGGAAGCAGAAATACAAACCTTTTGGATGTCCGAACCAGTGTTCGTCGAGGTGAGCTGGGGCGGCCGTTTGAGATTCCATAGATTTTATTCTCTTTGTTTGAACTCTTTGTAGCAGAGACAAAAGCTTAAGGCCAGCCCTAAGAGTTGCCTGAAAGGGCATAATAGAGGCTGGCATTGTGATACATCCAGTATGTTAAAAAAGCGCAAAAAACTCGCTCAGCTTTTCATAGGTGTGGGGCAAAGATGGTTTGACAAAGACGGCCCAGGGAAGGCCGCTGCAGTTTCTTTCTATACGCTTTTTTCCGCTGCGCCCCTTCTGTTTTTTTCTTTGCTTATCGCGGAGCGATTTATTGGAACCGAGCAGGCAAAGGCTAGTGCGGTGGCTTGGCTGGGCGCCTTTATTTCCGAGGCCGAAGCATTTGAGCTAGTTGAGCTTTTTCATTTGCAGGTTTGGGAGGGGAATACGCTTTCCAGTGGTCTCATTTTCGCTGTCATTTTGATGTGGGCAACCTCTCAGGTTTTTGTGCGCATCCGGCTCGGAATTAGAGATATATTTGATGAAAAATCCGAATCCGCCGCGATTGCCTTTAAACGCGGATTAATAGGCCGCTTGGTCGGCCTGGGTTTGTCGATAGTTCTGGGAATTATTGCAGCGGCAGGTTTTGTAATCGTTTCCTTGTTGCCGTCCTTTAGTGGGGTTCTGGGTTTAGATGACTTTTGGTCGAACCCGTTGTTTAGGAATACCTGGCCAGCGCTATTGCTAACCATGGCGGGAGTGTTGTTGATTCGATGGATACCTGACCGGGCTCCCGGATGGTCAGCGACTCTGAGAGCCTCAAGCTTTATGTTGGTTGCCTACACTCTGGGCCGGTTATTGCTGGAAATATATATGCAACACAGCGCTATCGTTAGCGCCTACGGTGCTGCCAGTGCCTTGGTGATATTTTTGGTGTGGATGTATTTTTCGGCGCAGGTCTTTTTCTTTGCCGTTACGCTGAGTGAAGAGCTCGAGGCAATTAGCCAAGCCGGCTAGGGCATGGCAAATCTTTGATCAGGAGGCGCTCAGGCTCATTACGTAGGCCGTTAGTAGGTGGATTTGTGCATCGGAGAGCACGCTTTCCTGAGAAGGACACTCGGCCGTTCTGCCATTGGCAATGCTTTGCCGGATGGTGATCATGTTATCGCCCCATTGCCAGTGATCATCCGTCAAATTCGGCCCGAGATTGGCCAAACCAGTACCATCCGCTGCGTGACAAATCACACAGTGTTCGTCGTAAATCTCTTTGCCCGAAGCCTCGCTCGAGCCTTGCTCCTCACTCGAGGCAAGTGATTCGACGTAGGAGACTAATAGGCCTAATTCCACCTCTCCGATTAGATCGCTGAACCTGGGCATTAGGCCAACTCGACCTTGGGAAATACTGTGTTTAATTGATTCTTCGGTCCCTTCAAACAACCAAAATGAGTCAGTTAGATCTGGTACCCCCATTTTGCCGGTGGCGTCGGCTTGGTGGCAGGTGGAACAATTTTCCGAGAACAGCCAGGTTGCTACTTCCATTGCGTTAGCGTCGCCCAGAACTTCTTCAACACTCAATGACTCAGCTAGTTGGTAGACCTGATTGACTTGTCCCTCATCCAGGCTGAGCTCAAGGGTTGGTGTTTCTGAAGAGCTACATGCAGATAAAATAGTGGCTAAGGCTATAGTGGCGGAAAGATAAATTTTCATATCAGAGAGCTGGTACCCATGCTGTTCGAGTTCGGGCAGTTATTCTAAGGACATCGAGGATAGATACAACATTCTCCTGCACCAGCGGAACCCGGAAAAAGGCTGCAGCTTTGAGCAAAAGCCATCATCTGGAAGAGTAGATGCTATTGGTTCTGTTACAATCCGCGTTTTTCTAAGGGATCGAAGATGACCTCTGCTGCCGTTACTGGTTGGGGCAAATGCCTACCACCTGCAACCGTCACGAATGATGACCTTGCCACTTTTCTCGATACTTCAGATGAGTGGATAACTAGTCGCACTGGTATGAAAGAGCGCCGTATTTCTCATGTCGGCGTATCCGAGCTTGCCTATGTAGCAGCTTCGCGGGCTTTGGCCTGTGCCGGAATGAACCCAAAAGAAGTCGATATGGTGGTTCTGGCCTCTTGTACTTTCGACTCGATGCTGCCGAATTCCGCTTCCAATGTTCAGTTCAAACTCGGTGCAAAAAACGCAGCTTGCTACGACATTAATACTGCTTGCACCGGGTTTATGTACGCATTGTCGACGGCCAACGCGATGATTCGTACCGGTGTGATTAAAAATGCGGTGGTCATCGGTGCTGACACTATGTCGCAGCCAGTGCCATGGATGGATCGATCGATCTCCGTCCTATTTGGTGATGGAGCGGCTGCCTGGGTGCTGGAGGCTTCTGAAGATGGATCGGGAATTTTGTCTGAGCGACTGGGCTGTATCGCTGAAGCGCGAGAAATTCTATCTATCGACTATGGTTTTACTGCACCAGGATTGCCACGAAACGACCTCAGTAGTTGGCGTTTTCAAGGACAAGACATTTTCAAGAAAGCGGTAAATGCCATGTCCAAGGCCTCCAGTGAAGTGCTAAAGGAGGCTGGTATCAAGGCGTCTGACGTTGATCTTTGTGTTCCCCATCAGGCCAATAAACGCATTATTGACGCGGTAGCCAAGAAAGTAGGCATATCCTCTGATAAAGCCTTTGTGAATGTGCACCGTTACGGCAATGTTTCCGCTGCCACTGTGCCGGTGGCTGTCACCGAAGCTCTGGAAGAGAATCGAATGACGCCTGGAGCCTATGTTCTGATGCCGGCCTTTGGGGCCGGGCTAACTTGGTCCGCTACTCTTATGAAGTGGGGCGAGCGCACGCTGCCATATAAGCAATCTAACGTCGAGCTGCCTCCTTGCAATGATTCTGGACTTGAGTTGATTCATAAGATCATGAAAGACCGAGGCGAGCCGTTGCCGACTCGTCCTTAATATAGTCGTCGTAAAAGATTTCGCAGTTCCTTAGGTGGACCTCCCCTTCCGAATAGTTCCCGTTACTGCTTATCAGCAGAACTGTACTCTGGTTATGTGTCCCAATACTCGGGACATTGCTGTTATTGATCCCGGCGGTGAGCTTGAAAAAATTCAGGCCGCTATTGATGAGCTGTCAGGAATACCAAAAAAAATATTGCTGACTCACGGACACCTGGATCATGTCGGCGGTACCCTGCCACTATCTCAAGCTCTGAATCTTCCTGTCATTGGCCCTCACCGGGAAGATGAATTTTGGATTCAACAAATTTCCACTCAGGCAAAGATGCTGGGCTTGCCGGCAGTAGAAAGCTTTACTCCCGATCAATGGTTAGAGGAGGGTGATGAAATCGAAGTCGGAGATCTGACATTTGAGGTGATTCACTGTCCTGGCCACACCCCTGGCCACGTCGTGCTTTTTTGCCGCCAATATCAATGGGCTCAAGTGGGAGACGTTATTTTTCAGGGCTCCATTGGTCGCACTGACTTTCCTCGAGGAAATCACGAACAACTGCTCAGGTCGATACGGGAAAAGCTGTTTCCCCTTGGAGACGATGTTCGCTTTGTACCCGGTCATGGGCCGATGTCGACCTTTGGTCAGGAGCGGAAGTCCAACCCATTTGTCGGCGATCAGGCTCTGGGATTGTCTCAGTAGGTTCTAAGCGGGTGAGATTAGCTGAGCAGTTTGGCCCAGTTAAAGTCCCGATCACCAATGACATAGAAGTGAGGGTTCAATATATCCGCCTTGGTGTTGTATCGAAGCTCTTTCAGATCGTCATCCAGCACGATACCCCCCGCAGCTTCCACTACCGCTTGAGCGGCAGCTGTGTCCCATTCGCTTGTGGGAGCAAGACGAGGATAAATATCCGCTTCGCCTTCAGCGACCAGACAGAGTTTTAAGGAGCTGCCCATGGATTTTCGCTCAGCTGATCCAAAGTGCTTTTCCAGCTTGTTGACACATTTTTCTACTGCTTCAGAACCATGACTTCTGCTGGCAACGACTTTTACCGGGTCCTGACCATTCACAGGAGCAGTGCGCGGTTCAATAGGCTTCTCGCCCGACGCGTCTATCTTAAGCGCACCGAGATCCGATGAGCCCGCATAGGTAATTGCTAACACTGGCACGTGAACCACACCCAGAATAGGAACGCCGTTCTCGATCAAAGCCACGTTTACCGTGAATTCACCATTGCGTTTAATGAATTCTTTAGTGCCGTCCAATGGATCAATAATCCAGTAGCGTTTCCAGCTAGATCGGGTGTCAAAATCGGGCATATTGCCCTCTTCAGAGAGGATGGGGGTATTCTGGTCAATCTCAGAAAGTGCATCGTAGAGAACAATGTGAGCGGCCTTGTCGGCATCGGTTACTGGGCTGTCATCTGCCTTGGTTTCCGTATTAAAGTCTCTGTCACTGTTGTAGATTTCCAGAATGGCTTCGCCAGCCCGAACAGATAGTTCGATAACCTGATCCAGCAGTGCTCTGTTGATTTCCATATACTTCTCAAAGTGAAATTGGGGCGGTAATTATAGGCGAAGCTTCTGGCTTTGAAGCCAGACTCTAAGCAATAAATTGTTAGATAGGGTCAAGTGAGGGCTGATGCTTGACCCTAAAAAACTCCCGGATCAAGAGGACAGAAAATAGATGAATGGTGTTTCCCTAGATTGGAATCGTATAGACACAGCTTTGCTGGATCTGGATGGGACACTACTGGACCTTCATTACGACAACTATTTTTGGCTGGAATATATTCCCAAGCGTTGGGCGGAAGAAAATGGTGGCACTGAGGAAGAGTGTCGACGTCATTTGCACCTGAGTTACGATGATATGCGCGGCACTCTGGATTGGTACTGTCTCGACTATTGGTCCGATCGTCTAAATCTAGATGTCGTTGCCCTAAAAAGGGAAGTCCAGGAAAAAATCGCTCTGCGGCCCGACGCGGAACGCTTTCTTGATTTCCTCAGAGCGGAGGGTAAGCAGGTAATCTTGGTAACTAATGGCCATAGAGATGGAATGGACATCAAACTAGGTGCTACCGGTATTGCCGAAAAATTTGATGAAATTGTTTCTTCACACGACTTTGGTGTGCCCAAAGAAAACCAGCCTTTCTGGCAGCAGCTCCAAGTGCTACATCCTTTCGATCTGGGCCGTACCCTCTTTGTCGACGATAACTTAGCTGTCCTGCAGAGCGCTCGAACCTATGGCATCCAAGATCTTTTGCAAATACTGCAGCCTGATATGAAAGGCCCAGCCCAACCGCTGAGCCAATTCCCTGCGATTCATCATTTCCACGAGATTCTCAGTTGAAGAGTGCGAATCCCGAATCGGGAGTTAGGTTAGATAAATGGCTTTGGGCCTGTCGTTTTTTTAAAACCAGAGCTCTAGCGAAAAAAGAAATAGATGGCGGGCGGGTTCAGGTTAATGGTCAACGGGCAAAGGCTAGCAAAGAGTTGATCGGTGGTGAGTTGGTGCGCTATTGGAAAGGCTGGGATCAATGCACTGTCGAGGTTATAGAGCTTTCCGATCAACGCAGAAATGCGACGGAAGTCGCCTCTCGATATAGGGAGACGGAAGAGAGTATTGCGGAGAGAGAGAAAAGATCCGCAGAGCGCAAAGCTCAGCCTAGGTCGGATCACTCGAGCGAGGGGCGTCCTAGTAAAAAACAGCGGCGACAAATTCATAGGTTCCAGCGAAAAATCACAGAAGAATAAATTGCTTTCCTGGGTGGAAAAAAGAGGGCTGTCCGAGACTGTCATCTTCGCGTTATAATTCGTCGGGCACCCACCTTCAGTTCTGTGGGTTTTTTTCATTTTGTGACCTTTAATGTAATTAAAGTCCACAATCTCGATTCGAAAAACAATATGACCATTGAAAAAGTTACGGCACACCTAGAATCTCTGGGAATTACTGATGTTGCCGAATTAGTCTACAACCCTAGTTACGACCAACTCTACGAAGATGAAATGGACCCTCGGCTGGAAGGCTATGAAAAGGGTTACCTCTCCGAAAGTGGTGCAGTAAATGTATTTACTGGCGAATACACAGGGCGATCGCCGAAAGACAAGTACATCGTAAAAGATGACACCACCAAAGATACGCTCTGGTGGACTGGTGAAGGTGCGAAAAATGACAACAAGCCCCTTAGCCAGGAAGTTTGGGATGAGCTTAAGGTCAAGGTAAGTGATGGCCTGTCGGGCAAGAAGCTCTATGTAGTAGATGGTTATTGCGGCGCCAATATGGATACCTGCCTGAGTGTTCGTTTTGTAATGGAAGTGGCATGGCAAGCACATTTTGTAAAAAACATGTTCCTGCGACCCACCGATGAGCAGCTGGAAAAATTTGAGCCAGATTTTGTCGTTATTAATGGTTCCAAAACCAGCAATCCTGACTTTGAACGTCACGGTATGAACTCCGATACCTTTATTGCTTTCAACCTTACCGAGCGCACTCAGTTAATTGGTGGCACATGGTATGGCGGTGAGATGAAGAAGGGCATGTTCTCCGTGATGAACTACCTGCTGCCACTCAAAGGTATGGCCTCAATGCATTGCTCCGCCAATATGGGCAAAGAGGGTGATGTGGCCGTTTTCTTTGGGTTGTCCGGAACAGGCAAAACAACATTATCCGCCGACCCTAAGCGCGCGCTAATCGGCGATGATGAGCACGGTTGGGATGACGATGGAGTGTTCAATTTCGAGGGTGGTTGCTACGCAAAAACCATTGATCTGGACGCCGAGAAAGAGCCAGATATTTATGCTGCTATTCGGCGCGATGCCCTGCTAGAAAATGTCACCATTGATGATCAGGGTGTTTTGGATTACTCGGATAACTCGGTTACGGAAAATACCCGAGTCTCTTATCCGATTTATCACATCGAAAATATCGTTAAGCCTGTCTCCAAGGGTGGTCACGCGAAAAAAGTAATTTTCCTTACGGCGGATGCCTTTGGAGTGATGCCCCCAGTATCTAAGCTAACTGACGATCAAGCTCAATATCATTTTCTGTCAGGCTTTACCGCAAAATTGGCTGGGACTGAGCGCGGAGTCACCGAACCAACTCCAGCTTTTTCTGCTTGTTATGGAGCAGCATTTTTGTTGCTTCATCCAACTCAGTACGCAGAAGTCTTAGCTAAACGTATGCAGGCTGTCGGTGCCAAAGCTTATTTGGTAAATACAGGTTGGAATGGCACCGGAAAGCGTATTTCTCTTCCGGAAACTCGCGCCATTATTGATGCCATTTTGGATGGTTCGATTGAGGACGCGCCGACTGCAAATCTGCCAATATTTAACGTAGATATTCCCACAGAGTTACCCGGTGTAAACCCAGGTATTCTCGACCCTAGGGATACATACGCTGATGCGGCTGAATGGCAGGCAAAAGCGGAAAATCTCGCTGGCCTCTTTATCGATAACTTTGCCAAGTTTACCGATACAGCAGAGGGTGAAGCCTTGGTAGCTGTAGGGCCACAGCTATAGAAAATAAAGGGCCACAGCTTTAGATTCAGATGAGATCTCAGCTGACTAAAAGGGCGCCCAGTGCGCCCTTTTTTATGGCGTGCTTTATTTTGCCCTCTTTATTTATGCCGTGGCTCTTTTTAGCAGCCGGTTAAATCGAATTCGATTTTCTTCGCTTATGGAATAGAGGCAGGGGACCATGATCAGCGTAACTAGAGTCGCAGCGATTACCCCCCAGCTCAGAGAAGTTGCCATCGGAATCAAAAACTGTGCTTGAGTGCTTTTTTCCAGCATCAGTGGAGTCAGTCCTGCGAAGGTAGTTGCCGAAGTTAAAAAGATCGGGCGGAATCGATCACGACCCGCTTGAACAATGCTGTGACTCGTTGAGAAGCCTTGGTCTCTAAGTTTGTTCGCCCGATCTATCAAGACCAGAGTGTCGTTTACGATCACCCCGGCCGCAGCTAAAACACCCATCAATGAAAGCAGGCTCAGTGTTTGTCCAGTGAGCATATGACCTACCACGGCTCCGGCAAAGCCGAAGGGAATCGCGGCAATAATGATCAGTGGCTGTGATAGAGACCTAAACTGAATCGCCAGCAAACCATAGATAACTAATATGGCTAGAGACCCCTGACGAATAATTTCAGAGACAAACTCTTGGTTTTCCAATTGAGCTCCATCTAGGACTACGCGAGCCGTGGGAAAGGTGCTCTGGAAATCTGATAGATGCTCGTCAAAAAAGGCGGTGACAATGGCTCCGGCGTTCTGATTACCAACACTGCTGTAGTCTGCCTCCACGGTAATGGAGGAGTTCCCATCGATACGTGTAATGCTTGAATATCCTTCAACGAATCTAGTTTCGGCCAAGCTGTTAAATGGCACTTCGCGTTGGTCTGCAGTACGTATCAGTAAGTCGTCGAGCAATAGGGTTGAAGAACGCTCATCTTCGGGATACCTGAGCATCACCCTCACGTCTTCGCGAAAACGGGGGATTCGTTGTATTTCCTCACCGTAGAAAACCTGGCGCATTTGCTGTGCGAGCAGGGCGGGGGAGGCACCGAGAATCGCTGCTAGATTTGTTGGAGATATTTCCATCTCCGGCCGCCCGGCATTTAGATTGTCACTAATGTTGTAGACACCGTCGTAACCGCCCAGACGTTCACCAACCCAATCAGCGGCTATCTTAAGCTCGTCGAGGCTGCGACCTTCGAGGCGTAGCTCGATATCTGCGCTGCCGCCAAATTGGACAGAGCCCGAAAATGCCAGATCCTCAGCCTGAGGGATTGGGCCAACGATCCTTTCCCATGCCTCAACAAATTCGGTAGAACCAACGTTTCGGGTTTCCGGGGAGGTCAGCTCAGCCACGGCGGTGATGGAATTGCCACCACCCACAATAAATAAATCTTTTAGAACCCCTTCGCCATATTCTTCTTCAATGGATTCTGCTGCTAAATAGGCTGAGCTCTCAATGTGATTTGAAATCCGATCGATTTCAGTAAATGGGGTACCAGCAGGCAAGCTAACCTGAGCATCAATATATTCCAATGGCACAGTGGGGAACTGTTCTGACTTGACCCAGCCGCCAATATAAATCGCGACGATTAGAGCGAAGGCTGAAAAGAATCCCGAAACTGTGAGGGCTCGGTGATGGAGGCAATACCTTAAAAATGGCCGGTATTTGGTGACTAGGAAATAATCCAGTGCGCCGCTGACCGAGGATCGAATATTCTGCAACGCAGGAAGAAAACGACTTTTGCGCTCTGGTTTTAGATGGGAGAGGTGGGCCGGAAGTATCAGTAGGGATTCAACCAGAGAGAATGCCAGAGCAATAATGGGGATGGTGGCGATAGGCACCATGAAAATGGCGAAGTCGCCAGGCAAAAAAAGCATAGGCACAAATACGATAATGGAGGTTGTCACCGCAAAAAATACAGGTGAGGCCATTTCCTTCGTGCCGATTTTTGAACCTGCCACTCCCCAGGTTCCGCGCGACTGAATTCGATGAATATTTTCGCCAATAATAATGGCGTCATCGACCACTATCCCCAATACCAAAATAAAGGCGAACATGGTGATCATGTTTATAGACGAGCCAATCATAGGCAAAATAAAGAGCGTGCCTATGAAGGAAACGGCGATACCTACACTTACCCAGCCTGCCAAGGCAGGCCGCAGGAAAAGCAACAATAGTAAAAACACTAAAACCAAGCCGCTAAGCCCGCTTCGTTGCAGAGTAGAAAGCCTCGCTTTGAAATATGAAGAGCCATCGGCCCATATATCCACGGTGATTCCGTTGGGAGTACTGGCGCTTCTCTCTTCAACAAAGTCATAAACCGCCTGACTGGTTTTCAGAACATCGGGGTTTTCTGTCACCATGACGTCGAGAAAGGCTGCCCGCTTGCCATTGAAGCGGACCAGTTGCTCGTCTTCGACAAAGCCATCAATAATATCTGCGATATCTCCCAACCGAATACGACTGCCATCACTATTGGTGATCACGGGGATATCGGCAAAATCTTCGCGGGTATAGCCTTGTTCGCGCACCTGAATCTGGATGTCCCCGGACTCGGTTCGTATCAGTCCGCCAGCCACAGTAAGAGAATGACTAGAGATTATTTTAGCGAGAGAGTCGAGGCTTAACCCATAGGTCCGCAGAGTAGTTTCAGACACCTCGATAGCCAGTTCATAGGGACGGGTGCCGCTAATTTGCACCAATGGCACATTGGGAATTTGCGAAAGCTCATCCTTTAGAGATTCGGTGTATTCCTTGATGGAAGCTTCGTCGGCGTCGCCCGAAACAGCTATGCCGATCACACGCTGTGAGAAACGAACTTCCTCGACGATGGGTCTTTCAGTATCTGTTGGGAAGGTGTTGATGGAATCAACGCGGGATTTCACTGAATTGAGTAGGCTCTCAAAAGAGAACCCTGGGGAGGCTTCTATGCGGGCAACCCCCTGATTCAGTGAGGCAATGCAGCCCAGTTCGGCGATGCCTTCTAGCCCCTCGAGTGCCTCTTCAATACGAATGCAAATTTGCTGTTCGACTTCCCTCGGCCCAGCACCGGGATAGGCAACGGATACCCTGACAATATCTCGGTTAAAGCCGGGGAACATTTCCTTGTCGATGCCGTTCAGGCTGGTTAGACCGCCAATCAGTAATACCATCATCAGCAGGTTGGCTGCGATGGGGTTGTCGGCAAACCAGTCGATTAACTGATTCACATTAATTCTCCAAAGGGATCGGCGCTACGCTCTGTCCCGGTATTACCCAAAGAGGTCTGTCCACAACGGCTAGATCTCCATCCTCCAGTCCGCTCACTAGAATTTGCGAGTTGGCAGAGGCAACAACATTTATCCTTTGGATACGAAGTTGATTGTCGTTGGCTAATAAAATTTGGTCGCGTTCGTATAGAGCAGATTGAGGTAGCCAGACTGCATTTTCAATGGGCGCAGAAGACAGCTCCACTTCAACAAATTGGCCAGGGGAGGGAGTTGAACTAACGGCTTCGGGAGACAGGTCGATAGTTACCTCAGTCATCTGCGTCATGGGATCGATAAGCGGGCTGATATGTCTTAGCTCAGCTTGCTGCACAACAGAAGCTGATCCAGTTCTATAAATCACCTCAACGGATATCTGATCCAACTCAACAGACGCACGGTTTTGCCAACCCAGGTCGAATATTTCATTGGGTGTTAGAGAAACTTTGACTTGAATCGCTTCCGTTGAATGCACCTGAGCGATTACTGTGCCGGCAGATATAAATTGACCAACGTCAGCGTTCCTACTACTGATAACGCCGATAAAAGGAGCTCGAATCTCCGTGCGCTCCAAGTTCAATCTGGCTTGCTCCAGACTCGATCGTGCAGCTTCCACCTGAGCTTTGGCCGAGTTTAATTGTGGTTCTCTCAGAAACAGCGAATTGGCCTCTGCGTTACCAAGATCTCGCCATTCCCTTTGCGCCTGATCCGATAGGCCCTGTTCCGTCGCGAGCTGTTGCAGTGCCGAGGCTAAATTGGCTTCACTTTGAGATTGTGCGACAAGGTAGTCGTGATCCTCAATCTTCATCAGTAGGTCTCCGTCACTAAAAGATGCGCCGTCACGGAAAATCTCTGCTACTGATTCAATAATGCCGGATACTCGTGAAACAAGATTGATTTCATGTGGGCTACTTACTCTGCCAGTTGTGGCTACCAATGGTCTTGCTTGAGCATTGCGCACTTCGACTACCGAGATCTCGGGTATCACTGGTGCATTGGGTTCAGTCGGTTCTGGTCTAGGTCGATTTGCAACGATAACTGCTGCCAGGGCCAGTGTAAGAACACAAACCAATGCGGGAATCCAGATTGGGAGTCGCTGTTTTGGGCGTCCGTGATTGTCAAAAAGCATAAGTTCTCCGAGTACTAGAGGCGTTTATCATGTTCAGCCTTCACTGCTGCCAGACAAACAGAGGTTATGTGTTCCACCAATTGGGCCGCTTCTTCCTCGTCTAGTTCCATATCTGGAGACAGACGGGATAGAATGGGTTGCGAGTGCAGATAGAAATTACATTGGCCAACGACCGAAAAGCAGTGACGCCTAACTTCCGCTTCGCTGCAATCCTCAGGCAGTAGGTTAGTCATTATTTCTGACAGCCTCTTAAAGCTGGGCCGGATAACATGTTCGACCATCTTGTCCATAACCGGCCCTGGGTTGGCCATCTCCTGAATCATGATTTTTTCTATGAATCTGGGGGGTTTCTTCTTTGTAAAAATGGTTATGCGTTGGGAAATAAAGGTGCGCAGTTGCTCCTCTGGGCTATTTTCAGATTTGGATTCCAGGGAGGCATTTGGCAGGGTTTTTTTTATGTGATGAACCACTGCCTCGGCGTAAAAATTAGCCTTATTGCCAAAGTGGTAATTTATTGCCGAGACATTTGCTCCGGCGCGACCGACAATCTGCTGTACCGTCGCCGACTTAAAGCCTTCCTCGGCGAAAATGTCGAGAGCAGACTCCAGCAATTTTTGTTTGGTTTTATTACCCATCGGTCTGAGTCTACATATTCAAATGATTATTTGAAATAGATGTTTGAAAAATTCTGGTGACAATGCTGTAACCGCATTTCTGCTCGGCGGCCAGGAGTATGTTCGGATTATTAGGCTAAGGGATTATGTGGACGGGGCGAAGTGGAGTTCGGCTTTAAACTGTTTTTAGCCGGTCCTTCAGGCTGACAAGCTTGGCGGGTTCAGATTTTTCTTCCCCCAAAATCTGCACCAGTCGAAGCGGGCTGACGGGTTCGCCGATCACCATGCCCTGACCGTATTTGACACCCCAGCTGCGTAAGGTTTCTAAGCTGTCCTCGCGGTCGATCCCTTCGGCGACCACTTCGGCGGAAAAGGCTTCCGCCAGAGCCATTAAAGCAGAAACCATATTTCTGTCGTTGTCCGAATCCATAATGCTGGAAATAAAGGTCTGGTCGATTTTGATGCCATCGATGGGGAAGTCCTTTAGGTGTCTTAGCGAGCTGTAGCCAGTTCCAAAATCGTCTAGCCAGATTTGAAAACCCATATCTCTGAGTTTCTTCATCGTGCCCAGCACTTGATCATCGTCGCTGTGCAGAAAGGTTTCTGTAATTTCTAATTTAATTCGGCTAACTAGGGATTCTCGGTTCTTGGTAAGTTTTTTCACCGCTGCTGGGAACTGTTTGCGAACCAGGTTAGATGCTGAAATATTCACAGAGATGCTAATTTCTTGCATGTCTGCGACACAGAGATCTTCAATTAGGTTCAGAGATTTATTGAGCACCCAGAGGTCGGTCGGCAGAGCAACTTCGTTGTGTTCAACAATGGCAATAAACTGCTCTGGTGAAAGGTATCCCAACCGCGGGTGGTTCCACCGAATTAAGGCTTCTGCCGCAGCGAGCTGGCCGCTGGCCAGATCGATAATTGGCTGGAACAGCAACTCAAGCTCATCTTCAGAGCGCAATGCTTTTTGAAATTCAACTTTAATGGTGGAAGAGCGGAACAAAGATTTGTTCATCTCGGATTCGTAGAACCTGTAGGTGCCCTTGCCAAGATGTTTGCTTGTGTACATGGCCGCATCGGCATTGTTGAGTAGTGTGCTGGTACTTTCGCCGTCCTCGGGATAATTGGCAATGCCGATACTGGCGCTGGTATGAATTCTCTCTCTCTCCACTATTACCGGAGAACTGAGAGCGGACAATATGTCTTCAGCCAGAACGGAAATTTCCGCAGTCGTTTGCACCGGAGCGATAAAAATGGCGAATTCATCGCCGCCAATTCTGGCAAGGTGTCTAAAGTTTGCCGAGGACGTCAGCCCCGAAACTGTTTTACGCAATCTATCACTGATCGCGCGTATGGCTCTGTCGCCCGTATCGTGACCCAGAGAGTCATTTACTTCCTTAAAATCATCGACGTCGATAAAAAGCAGGGCGCCGGATAGCTGGTCTCTGTTGAGTACCTCGAGAGATTCTTCCATTCGGTTTTGGAATCCCGTGCGATTCAGTAAGCCTGTAAGCGGGTCATGAAAAGCCAGAAACTTCACCGATTGGTTTTGCATTTCCAGATCGTTTGCGAGGGAATACACGGCTTTAGCAAGATCACCAATTTCGTCTTCACGATCAATCTTTATAAGGCTGTGATCTCCGCCACCGCGACCTAAGGCAGCTGCCTGCTCGCGCAGTTTGTCGATGGGCTGCAAAGCAGCAGAGGCGACTTTTCCAGCAATGTAATAACTGGCGATCATTAAGAGAACCAGAGTAGTGATTGCCACTCCTAGATTAAATCGACGTCTATCAACGGAGGCTTCAAGGATGCCAGCTTCTGCTTCCTGAAAGGCTGAATTAATCTGGAATCTTTCGGAGGTCAGGCAGACAATTCCAAGCAATTCTTGCCCGATAGTTACGGCATGGTAGGCGTTCACGGAGTTTGTGCTTGTTTGCAGCAACGTTTCTCCGGACGTCAGCTGAGAAATCTGGTCGTTGCTCAAACCTGATTCCATGCCGAATTGGACAAAAAATTGGGATCCGTCATTCAGCAGATTGCCATTCGGGTCTAGCAGCACAGCGTCAGTTACATTGTCCCCGCTGGCAAAGATGCTCAGGTATTCGGTAATAGACTGTTGGTCATCAAAATAGAGAGGGTTCGCCAAGGATTCTGCTAGATTTCGAGAAGCTTCAATAAGGCTGGATTCAAATTGAGCCTGATAACTGGATTCGAGAGCCTCCAAACTTCGTTCTGCCTGAGCTTCATTTTCGGAGAGGCTCAGGCTGATCAAAACCATCGACAGGACGAGCGCAACAGCAAAAGCCACCAATGAGATGGTAAGAGCAAAGCTAGTTTTTAAGCTCGTACTCATGCCAGTTAGTCCAGGTTTGAGGGGGGTTGCTTTTCAAGGTATTTGATTAAACCTTGAAGCTGATTCGCCGCTTCTGCCGTCACCAAGCTAAATCGACTGGATTCGTGGTATTCGTCCAGAAGAAAACGACCGAAGGCGTCTAAGTGCATATGGGTTAGTTGATCTCGTAGAAAAACTTTTTGATCGCTGGGTATTTGTGAATTTATTACCTCAATGGCAGCTGGGTACGCATCTGACACCCAAATAATGCGAAATTTTTCTTTCTGTTCGATAGGTACATGGTCGGCTTTGAGCCAGTCGAAATCGCTTAGCGCAATTGCGTCGACCTTTTCCTGGAAAAGTAGGACAGAAGAGTTCTGTTCGGCACCGGTATACCTAAAATTTACCGCGTTAGGATCAGCCGCACTTTGAAATTGATCCATTTGAGCCACTGTTAAGCCGGTCTGCTGAATCGCCATTGGTGGAACAAAATATGCGCTAGTTGATCCGTAATCTTCAAAAGCGATGGTTTTGCCTACCAAGTCTTCCAAGCTATAAATATCGGAATCTTTATCGACCACTATCAGGCTGGAGTATTCAGACAATCCATTTTTCCGTTTGATAACCAGAGGTTCCGATTCACCGTCGCGAATCATCTGGGCCGCTTCATATAGGCTGAGAGTGAGCATATCCAGACTGCCATCAGCCAGAGCAGCTCGTGCTGAATCAAAATTATTGTATATCCGAGCTTTGCCGGACTCGTATCCATAGTTTGTCATCAGACCTGCAACATGATCGGCCATGGGTTGGATCTGAGGAATTTGTTTTGCCGGGTTTAGCGAGAATTTGCCAATCTCAAATAGTGGAGCCTCAGCTCGAGTAAAACTGGCGGCTAAAAAGGCTATTAATAGGAAGGCGCGACTTAGTAGGAACAATAAATCCCTCAAGTAACAGTAATTCTTGTCTGTCACCCTTGAGTTCTGCCACAAGATTAGGGCAAGATTCTGTCTATGGGATTTTGTAACGCTCATTGTTGGTTCCCAAACCAGCTCCTTAGTCGATTGAGGGATAAGTGCATCGCCTGAGCCGCATTCTACCTTTTTCCTCTGTTGTCCGCCTAAGGGTAATAATTCGTGGCTGAGACAAGATCAGAGCTCTTACCCACCCCCTCAACCCCAAAATTGACTGTCCGCTGTCTCTCTATTCTCCATTCAAAGGAAATATTTGATGAATTCTCGTCTGGATCCGCTATTGCTGGAAGAAACTAACTCGCCTGACACTGCCAATAAGGCATACGTTCTGGACACCAACGTTTTGTTGCATGACCCCATGGCGGTGCACGCATTTAATGAGCACAAAGTGGTTATCCCCATGACGGTGTTGGAAGAGCTAGATCAAATTAAGGATCGGCGAGACAAAGATGTTAGCCGGGAGGCGCGCATTGCCATCGGCAATATCGATAAGATTCTCGCCGACGCTGATACTAGAGAGATTCAGGAGGGAGTTGAGATCTTTTCGCCAGTTTCGTCAGAGCATTCTGCCTCCGGCACATTGGCTGTCTATCCCGATCAATTACTCAGCCATGAAAACGAAAGTAAATTTCTGCGCACCAATATCCAGCACGACAACGACAATCGCATTATTAATGTGGCGCTCAAATTGCAGGAAGCAGATGAAGATGTTTTGGTTATCCTGGTCACCAAAGACATCAATATGCGACTCAAGGCGAAGGGTTCTGGGCTGCTCCACGTTGAGGATTATCGCAACGACAAAGTGCTCGATGATATTGACTTGCTTGCTACTGGCACTCAAGAGGTTGAAGGTAATTTTTGGGATCGCGTGGAAACCGTGACAACGGTTCAGGAATTGCGTTCTACCTTGCATGAGGTTCCCAGAAGCGCACTGGAAGAAGGCTCTTATCTAAATCAGTTTGTTGTTGATGAGTCCGGTTTTGTTGGGCGTATTACGCGGTTAGATGAAGAGAAAGCTGCCTTGCAGGATTTAAACCATGAAATTCTTATGTCGCAAAGAGTGTGGGGCCTGACGCCTCGCAATTTGGATCAGGCGCTTGCGTTGAATCTACTGCGTCAGCAGGAGTTGGACCTTAATATTCTCGTGGGTCCGGCGGGGTCGGGTAAAACCTTATTGGCTCTCGCTTTCGGCCTGCATGCGATTCTTGAAGAGAAGCGCTACAACAAGCTTATTGTGGCACGCTCAACACCGCCAATCGCTGAAGACATCGGCTTTCTGCCGGGTACAGAAGAGGAGAAGATGGCGCCCTGGTTGGCGGCTTTTGATGACAACCTAGAGGTATTACACGGCTCGGACGAGTCCCCTTATGGAAGTGTTGAGTACGTTAAAGAGAGAGCAAATATTCAGTTTAAATCTCTTAACTTTATGCGGGGTCGTTCCTTTAGCAATGCCTACATTATTATTGATGAGGCTCAGGGGTTAACCCAGTTTCAGCTTAAGTCCATCATCACCCGTGTCGGCCAGAACTCAAAGATTGTCATTCTCGGCAACTTGGCTCAGATTGATAACAAGTACATCACGCCCCTTACCTCGGGCCTTACCTATGTTGTTGAGAGATTCAAGAATTATCCCGGCTCTGGGCTGATGCACATCAACGGGATTGAGCGCAGTCATCTAGCTGCATTTGCGGAAGAGAATCTCTAAAAAGCGAAACTATGTCGAACTCGGAATTGCCGTTATTTCCCCTGGGTAGGGCGGTGCTTCCTGGTGCTCGTTTAAAACTGCAGCTGTTTGAGCAGCGCTACCTGAAATTGATCCGAAAGTGTTTGGCCGATGAGGAGGGTTTCGGAATAGTCGGGCTCAAGTCTGGTGGTGAGGCGGTGGCTGATTCTGAGTTCTATTCGGCCGGTTGCAGGGTTCGAATTGATGACTGGGATCAGCTTCAGAATGGTTTGCTTGGAATAAGCGTTTCTGCAGACCAACCTTTTGTTGTTAAAACGGCCCGCCAAAATGAGGATGGTCTTTGGTTGGCTGAAGTTGAATGGCTGAGGGATGATTGGCCAGAGAGAAGCTCTCAATCAGATTTTGCATCTGACTATCGGGGATTGATTGATCTATATGAGTCCTTGGCCGCACATTCAGGAGCGCCGGTAAATCCGGTCGAAGATGCGGCGATATTGGGTTGGGCAATCGCGAGTATTTTGCCCTTAAGTAACGAAGATTTTTCAGAGCTGCTTATGGAGTGCAATCCGCTTAAGCGGCTCGAATGTTTAGCTTTGAAAATTGATCAGCTTTCGATGCGTTGAGAATCGCCAATATCGATCGGAATTGCCTAATGAATTGCGCAATGAAGTCTCAGTATCTTTCGTTTAGAATGCGCGCTCTAGAGGCTATGCCTCTAGATGGTAATCAGATAGAGAACTGGAAAGGACAATTTAGAGGAATAGAGTGACGGTTTCAGAGTATTTTAACCAGGCCGGTGCGGCAGCTCGCGAAGCGAGTAGAGTGATAGCTTCCGCCGGAACTGAACGGAAGAATCAGGCGCTGATCGAAATTGGTCGGGCGCTAGATACTGCACGCTCCGATATTCTTGAAGCCAATAATGTTGATATGGAAGCGGGTCGAGAAAAGGGCTTGGACGATGCTCTATTGGATCGCCTCGAACTGGATCACAATCGCATCTCTGCAATGATCGAAGGGCTGCATCAGATTGCTGGACTGGCCGATCCTATCGGTGAAATAACCGATATGAATTATCGACCTAGCGGAATCCAGGTTGGAAAAATGCGTGTCCCTTTGGGGGTGATTGGCATCATCTATGAATCGCGTCCTAACGTGACTATTGACGCCGCCGCTCTCTGCCTAAAATCTGGTAATGCCACTATTCTCCGTGGAGGCAGTGAAGCCATAAATTCAAATACGGCTATTGCCGCCTGTATAAAAACGGGGTTATTAGCGGCGGGCTTGCCTGAGGCCGTTGTGGTGGTTATGGATACTGCCGATAGAGGTATTGTTGACTTGATGATTACCTCGCCTGATTGGGTCGATATTATTGTTCCTCGCGGAGGAAAGGGGTTAATAGAGCGCGTGAGCTCCAACGCCACAGTGCCTGTAATTAAGCACCTCGAGGGTATTTGTCACGTTTACATTGATTCCGATGCGGACAAGCAGAAGGCGATAGATGTTGCCTTCAATGCAAAGTGTCGGCGTTATGGTATCTGCGGTGCCATGGAGACTCTGCTCGTTCATCAATCGATTGCCTCGGACGTACTTCCACAGTTGGAAGAATTGTATGCCGAGCAGTCTGTTGAGCTAAGGGGCTGTGAAAAAGTGCAGGAGATTATTGAGGTCAATGCAGCGACTGAGGAAGATTGGTCAACGGAATACCTTGCGCCTATTCTCTCAATCAAGGTGGTGAGTAGTCTCGAAGATGCGGTTGCACATATTAATAATTATGGCTCTGGACACACCGATTCGATCGTCACTGAAAGCTACACAAAGTCTAGAGACTTTATGCGAAATGTCGATTCAAGCTCTGTGATGGTGAATGCTTCGACTCAGTTCGCCGATGGATTTGAGTTTGGTCTGGGCGCCGAGATTGGTATTTCCACCAATAAGATTCATGTGCGCGGACCTGTTGGTTTAGAAGGGCTGACTTCGCAGAAGTGGATTGTGCTGGGTGATGGTCATATTCGCCCTTGAACCTGGGCGAGCATTATTTTGCTCCGCAGCGTTGTCAAAAGGGTACTCCTTCGGTCATTTATGACTTATAAATTCCCTCGGTCCGTGCCCTTTTGCCTAGCTGCAAATCAAAATTCTAGCTCGCTCAACCACCACTCTTTCTTCCTCGCAGCTATGGTGTTGTCGAGGTGAAAAAAGTTGCGGTATTTGGTGGTAGTTTTGATCCGGTTCATTTGGGTCACTTGAGAATTATCGAAGCGGTTCAAAAGCAAGTTCAGCCCGATCGGTTTCTAATTATCCCTTGTGGGCAGCCACCTCATCGAGAGCCTTTGATTGCAAATGCGGAACACCGACGAGCCATGCTTAACTTGGCGATTGAAGACTTGTCTGAGGTAGAGGTGGACCCTCGCGAGTTGGAAAGAGAGGGGCCGTCATACAGCTATTTGACTCTGAGCGAGCTAGGCCAAGAGAACCCAGAAACCCTGCTTCTTTTTGTACTTGGTTGGGACAGCCTAGTGAGTCTAGCGAGTTGGATGCGCTGGCAGGAAGTTATGAAAAAATCTTGTCTTCTGGTTGTCGGGCGCTTGGGTGACAGGCGAGAGCTACCCGAAGAAATTGATGTTGATGTCGAATGTTGGCCTGATACTGAACCAGAAGCAGGAAAAATTATTCGCCTGGGTTTTGAAGAGACAGCGATTTCTTCAACCGAGGTGAGACGAAGCTTAAAGCAGGGGAAGAGTGGACATAGCTATCTCCACCCTTCAGTTCATCGATATATAGAGCAGAACAATATTTATTCTGGAATAGTTCCCTAACCGATAAAAATTATGATGAAAGAAGAAGATTTAAAGAATCTGGTGGTCGATGCTCTGGAAGATATCAAGGGGATTGATATTCGAGCCATAGATGTGGGCCATTTAACTGATGTGACAGATCATCTCATTATTGCCTCTGGCGCATCGAACCGACAGGTTAAGGCGCTGTCTGACAATGTGTTGATGAAGTGCAAAGAGGCGGGTGAACGCCCACTGGGTGTTGAGGGTCAGGGCGAGGGAGAATGGGTGCTAATAGATTATGGGGCTGTTGTTGTGCATGTAATGCTGCCCGATACTCGAGAGTTCTATGATCTTGAAAGGCTGTGGGATATTGCCGCGGCAAATCGAGAAAGCTAATTAGAGTTTGAATTGGCCAATGATAATTTGGCCATTCCAGCACAGAGGTAATTTGGTTTGAGCCTAGAAGTTCAGATAGTTGCCATTGGTACCAAAATGCCGACTTGGGTGGAAGCGGGTGTTTCCGAATACCTAAAGCGCATTCCCAGGGGAGTGAATCTCAAGATGGTTGAACTGAGTTCCGGTGATCGAGGTCGCGGAGGTTCTCCTGCTTCAGCCCGTGAAACCGAGGCTCAGTTAATTCTTGCCAAGCTAGAAGGCGTTGATCGTGTCATTGCTTTGGACGAAAGAGGGCAGCCCTCGCCGACAAAAAAGCTCGCACAACTCCTGGATGAGCTGCAAATGCAGGCTATGAGTTTGGCATTTGTCATTGGCGGCCCAGATGGCTTATCTCAAGCAGTGCTGGACCGCGCCAATTCAACTTGGTCTCTATCTGCAATGACTTTCCCCCATGCCATGGTGCGCGTTATTCTTGTGGAGCAGATATACAGAGCTTTGATGATTAACTCCAACCACCCTTATCACCGTGAATAGCAGAGGCTGAGCCGAGATGCGCGAAGATTCTCTGTTTCGAGATGAGCAGCTTGAAGTAAGGCTAATTCAAGGGCGACTGCAATTTCTCGCTTTAGTTGTTCTAGCCTGCTTGGCGGTCCTCGCGCTTCGTTACCACTATCTACAGATTGAGCAGTTTGAACAATTTGTCACCCTTTCCGATGAAAACCGAATACACGTTCGTGCAGTTCCGCCAACTCGGGGCCTAATTTTTGACAGGAATGGCGTTCTGCTCGCAGAGAACAAGCCCAGCTATACACTTTCTGTTGTGCCTGAAAATGTGCCGAATATGTTAGAACTGGTCGACAAGCTCTCGGTAATTGTCGATCTGACAGAATCAGATATCGAGCGATTCCAAGAGCAATTTCATCCAGGCCGTCGGCCCTTTGAAGCGGTTCCACTGCGCTACTCCTTGACCGAAGAAGAGGTGGCACGTTTTGCAGTACAAGAGTTTGATTTGCCTGGCGCGGATATCCAGGTTGAACTCATCCGGCATTATCCTCTGGGAGAATATTTTGCCCATGTGGTTGGTTATGTTGGACGAATTAACGAAAGAGATCAGGCATCAATTGATGCCGAAGCCTATGCCGGACTTCACGTTATAGGCAAGACAGGGATTGAGCGTCAGTACGAATCAGAATTGTTGGGAGAGGTTGGCTACGAATATGTCGAAACCGATGCTCGCGGTAACGTCTTGCGTGTGCTGGAGCGTCACCATCCACTGCCCGGGAAAAACATCTATCTCAATATCGATAGCGAGCTGCAGGTTGCTGTTCATGATCAGCTTAGGGGAGAGCAGGCGGCAGCGGTTGCCATAGACACAGAGTCTTCCGCCGTAATGGCTTTGGTGAGTACGCCAAGTTTTGATCCCAATCTTTTTGTCTCTGGCATCAGTACGCGGGAATATTCCGCACTTTTGCAAGATCTGGCCAAACCACTTTTTAATCGCGCTATTCAGGGACAGTATCCGCCGGGTTCGACGGTTAAACCTATGTTTGGGCTGATAGCACTGGAGGAAGAGATAGTTACTCCGGAATTCACTGTGTTTGACCCGGGCTACTACTATCTTGAAGGGCAAGAGCGACCCTATCGTGACTGGAAAGATGGCGGGCACGGCACGGTTAATCTTTCCAAGGCGATCGAAGAGTCCTGCAATGTTTACTACTACGAGCTGGCAAACAAAACCGGTATTGATTCGCTGGCCGGTTATGGCAGTCGCTTTGGCTTGGGCCATCTAACTGGTATTGATATTCCTGGGGAGCAATCGGGCACTATGCCCTCGCCGGAATGGAAGCGTGAAGCGCGCGGTGTGGTGTGGTACCCCGGTGATACGGTGAATGTCGGTATTGGTCAGGGCTTTACGCAGGTCACACCTTTACAGATGGCTCAAACGACAGCGGTGATAGCCCGGCGTGGTTCTGTGATTAAACCTTCCCTCGTGCAGTCCGTGGGTGAACAATCCTTCGAGCCCGTGATAGAGGATGTTATTGAAATAAAAGACGAAAACTGGGATTTGGTAAGCGATGCAATGCGCAATGTGATCCACGGTACCTATGGCACAGCCCGTGCAATCGGGGCTGATCTCGAAGAATATGAAATAGCCGGTAAAACCGGTACGGCCCAGGCAATCAGTATTGCAGAGGACGTCGATTACGATGACCTCGAGCTTGAAAAAAGGCTGCGTGACCATGCACTCTTTATTGCCTATGCGCCAGTAGAAGAGCCGAAGTTCTCAGTAGGGGTTATCGTCGAAAATGGTGAACATGGCGGCAGCATGGCAGCCCCCATTGCGCGCATTATTTTCGACAAGTTGCTTGAGCCAACACATACCGATAGTCCTTTGGAAGAGTCCCGTGTCGCAAACTGATTTTGTTAGATCACTTCCCGACGCCGAGCCGGACAATTCTAAAGTGACTATTTGGCAGATTCTTCATATTGATCCAATTTTGCTCAGCGCTGTCGTCCTCACTTTGGGCTTTGGTTTTATTGTTCTCTACAGCGCCAGCGACGGACAAACCTTCTACCTGAAACGCCAGATGATTTTGGCGGGTGTAGGTGTTGTTGTGATGTTTGGTATTGCTCAGATCCCGCTTTCCGTCATTCGGCGCTGGGTCTGGCTTCCCTATCTGGGTGGTTTGGTGCTTTTGGTTGCTGTCATCTATCTGGGAACCGAGGTTAATGGTGCTCAGCGGTGGTTAAACCTCGGACCGGTTAGCTTTCAACCCTCGGAGATAGTAAAGCTTTCGCTACCTTTGTTGGTTGCTGCTTATTTGGGTAAGAGGCAGCTGCCGCCTCGGTTAAAGCACGTTGCGGCGTCTATTGTGATGATCCTCTTACCAGTGGCCCTAATTGTTGTGCAGCCGGATCTGGGTACCAGTCTCTTGGTTGCCGGCTCTGGCGTGTCAGTGCTTTTTGTTGGAGGTTTGCGAGCTCGCTACATTATCGGCGCCTTTGTGTTGATGTTGGTGTCAGCGCCCATCGTTTGGCAGTGGGGGCTCCATGAGTACCAACGTGAACGTATCATCACCATGTTTAATCCCGAGGCGGACAGACTCGGAGCTGGCTGGAATATTATCCAGTCGGTGACAGCCATTGGCTCGGGTGGGATGAATGGCAAGGGATGGTTATTGGGAACACAGTCCCATCTGGATTTTCTACCTGAGGGTCATACAGATTTTATTATCGCTGTGCTTGCCGAGGAATTTGGTTTTCGCGGAGTCTGCCTGCTATTGGCCCTATACAGCCTGATCATTGGACGTGGTTGCTGGATTAGCTTCACAGCTAAAACTCCCTTTAGTCGACTTGCCTCTGCTGCGCTGATATTCACCTTCTTTATATACGTATTTGTCAACATGGCGATGGTATCGGGAATGCTGCCTGTGGTCGGGGTTCCATTACCCCTTGTTAGTTATGGTGGCACTTCGCTGATTTCACTCTTTATTATGGTAGGTATTCTTATGGCCATTTCGACGGAGCCGGGCACATTAAAATCATGAAGATTCAATCTTGGAAGCTAATGCCAATTTGTTCAGTTTTCTGTGGGCTGCTTTTTATCCCTCAGGCGAGCTTGGCGGACTATCTGGATCGCGAAGAAACTCAGATATTTATAGATGAGTTAGTGGAGTCTGAATCAATTGATCGAGAATGGTTGGAGCAGCTCTTTAGTCAGGCTGAATACAGTCAGTCTGTGATTGATGCCATAACCCGACCAGCAGAAAGAACGCTGAACTGGGCGGAATACCAAAAAATATTCTTGACCGATAGCCGGGTGGAGCGAGGCGCGGAGTTTTGGATCGAGAATGCTGATGTTCTGGCAGAGGCAGAAGAAGAGTTCGGCGTGCCAGCGGAAATTATCCTCGCCATCATTGGGGTTGAGACTTTTTATGGTAGATATACCGGCGGCTATAGGGTGATAGATTCATTGTCCACTCTCGCTTTTGATTATCCTCCAAGAGGCCAATTTTTTCGGGGAGAATTAAGATCACTGGTGCTGCTGGCAGAGAAGCATCAGATAAACCCCACTGAGCTAACTGGGTCCTACGCAGGTGCGATGGGCTTGGGCCAGTTCATTCCCAGTAGCTACCTGTCTTATTCGAGCGATTATGATGGTGACGGTTTTGCTGATCTATGGAGTAATCCGGCCGACGCAATCTGGAGTGTTGCAAACTATCTTGCAGTGCACGGTTGGCGCCGCGCACAACCCATATTTGATCAGGTAGGGGCTCCTGAAATGTTTTCTGAGAATTTGCTAAATCAAGATTTGGCTCCCTATACCAATATCGAATTATTGGTTTCTCAGGGTATTACTGACATTGATTATCCCGAAGACTCCTCTGAGGTTACCCTGATGCATTTGGTAGGCACGGAAGGGGATGAATACTGGATCGGGCATCACAATTTTTATGTGATTACGAGATACAACCACAGTCATCTTTATGGAATGGCTGTCGCCCAGTTGGCTGGGCAAATAAAGGATAGAGCGCAGTAAGATTTTCGGAGTGATAGGCCTGATTTACACAAGAGTAATTCCGCTTTTTCTTGGCGCCCTGCTAGCGGGTTGCGGATCTTTGCCCTCCAGCACCTCCTCATCTTCGGACTCTGCTCCGCGTAGAAATGTTGATGTCACCAATATTCCGGAAGTGGTGCCGCGACAGGAAGAGGTCGTGAGACGCGGAAACATAAGTCCCTACAGTGTTTTTGGTGAAACCTACGAGGTGATGGATAGCAGTCGCGGTTATCGCGAGACAGGTTATGCGTCTTGGTATGGCACCAAGTTCCATGGTCGTCTTACCTCAAACGGTGAGGTATACGACATGTTTCAGATTACGGCTGCACATAAGACCTTGCCTATTCCGGCCTATGTGCTGGTGCGAAATCTTGAAAATGGCAAGGAGCTAATTGTCCGAGTTAACGATCGTGGCCCTTTTCATGATGAGCGCATTATTGACCTTTCTTGGGCTGCTGCATCCAAACTCGGATATGCAGATTCGGGAGTGGCTCACGTCGAAGTCATTGCGCTGGATCCAAATGACTATCAAAGGACACTGGCTCAACTCGCTGCGGAGAATAATCCTACGCCAGAATTGGAGCCGGAACTGAAGTCAGAGCCGATTCAGATCCTATCTGAACCTGTGCTAACTCACCTGCAAATTGCGGCCTTATCAAATCACGACAACGCTTGGGATCTTGGAGAGAAAGTTGCTCAATTTACCGATGTGTCTGTTCAGGTTGTTTCGCCCACGCTGAATAGCGATCTCTACCGAGTGGTTGTTGGGCCGGTATCTGAGATTAGCGATTTCGATACTTTTAGAACTTTGCTTGAGCTTAACGGCCTGCCCAGCGGATTTTTAATAGATTTTGAGTCGGTTACTCAAGCAAATTGTATGGCTGATTCTAACAGTCCAATATGTTAACTGGTAATATCTCGCTCCAACCTAGGCTAAGTACGGAACCAACCTTGCGCTTACTACTATCTCTAATATTGGCTGTCTCTGTGCAGTCCATTTCCTGGGCTCAACCCATTATTCCTGCGGCGCCAGATCTGGCAGCAAGATCTTGGATTTTGATTGATGCCAATACTGGCAAGGTGCTCACTGAGCATGATTCAGAGTTGCAGCTACCTCCTGCAAGCTTGACCAAGATGATGACGGCCTATCTCGCCTTTGAAGAGGTTGATTCTGGCCGGCTCTCTCTCGATGAAGAGGTGTTGGTCAGTGAAAATGCATGGCGCAAGGGCGGAGCTACCAGTGGTGGGTCAACTATGTTTCTGCCGCCCAATGAGCCCGCTACAGTCGAAGATATTTTGCGGGGAATCATTATCCAATCCGGGAACGATGCTTCAATTGCTATTGCCGAGCATATCGCTGGTAGTGAGGAAGCCTTTGCCGATTTAATGACGCAAAATGCTCAGCGTATGGGTCTGGCCAGCACCAGCTATTGGAACGCAACTGGTCTGCCTGCCGAGGGCCATCTGACTACCGCGAAAGATCTTTCCGCACTCGCCCAGGCGATAATTTCGGAACACCCGGAACATTATCAGCTCTATTCGGAAAAAGAATTTGAATACAACGGCATAAGGCAGCCCAACCGCAATCAACTGCTTTGGCGAGACGCCTCGGTTGATGGGCTCAAGACCGGCCACACCGAAGAGGCGGGATATTGTCTGGTTGCCTCTGCTGAGCGCAACGGAATGAGGCTAATATCTGTGGTGATGGGAACCACTAGTGAGGCGGTGCGAGCAACTGAATCCCAAAAATTGCTCACCTGGGGTTTCAGATACTTCAGTACGCACAACCTTTATTCTTCTGCCGACAGCCTGGCGGAAGCTCAAGTTTGGGAGGGCAAATCTAAGCTCCTGAGTTTGGGCGTAGCCGACAGTGTGCAGCTGACGATCCCTCGAGGTGATGAGGGCGCCTTGAGTGCTGAAGTTTCTATCCCAGGAGATTTACGTGCTCCCATCGAGGCCGGCGACGAAGTTGGTTCGATCAAGGTTTTGTATCGAGGCGATGTTCTCCATGAGGCACCGCTGGTCGCTCAGCATGAAATTGAGCAAGCCAGCTTTTTTGGTCGGCTATGGGATCGAATCAAACTCTTTTTTATGAATATCTTCGGCAGAGCCTAGATTTTTACAGGTTATTAATTTGCCGTGAGCGAGCTTGATCCTCCAAAAATCGAATTCCCCTGCGAAGATTACCCAATAAAGATTATTGGGTTTTCCGATCCGGCCTTCAAAGAGGTAGTGCTAAATGCGGTAGAGCGCCACGCACCGGGTTTCGATGCCAGTCGTATGAAAATCGCCGAGTCAGGGAAAGGTAACTACCAGTCTATTACGCTCTGGATTACCGCAACTGGCCCCGATCAATTATCTGAGCTCAACAAGGATTTACGGCTAAGCAAGCTAGTTAAGATGGTCCTGTAAGTGCTCATCACCGAGAAGCTTCTATGCCGCCACCTGGGTTTGGTCGAATACCTTTCGACCTTTCAGGCGATGCAGGAATTTAGCCAAAATAGAGAAGAAGATACTCCAGATGAAATCTGGGTTCTGCAGCATCAGCCCGTTTACACACTTGGCCGCAAAGGTAATCGCAGTAATCTGATTAACGTCTCAGATATCCCTGTCGTTCAAGTAGATCGAGGTGGCGACGTGACATACCATGGTCCGGGACAGCTTGTTGTCTATTTAATGGCCGATATAAAACGGCTGGACATGGGCGTTAGAGAGGTTGTCAGCGCCATAGAGCAAAGTATTGTGGATTATCTGGCTTCTCTGGGTATCGAATCAGCTCCAAGAGCGGATGCGCCTGGTGTGTATGTGGGAGAGAGTAAGATCGCTTCTCTTGGTTTGCGCATTAGTCGTGGTAGAAGTTATCACGGCCTTGCTCTAAATCTGGACATGGATATGTCCCCCTGGTCTGGCATAAATGCCTGCGATTTGGGTGTGCCTATTACACAGGTTGGCGATTTACTGGATAATGCGCCCCCCATGAATAATGCGGCTTCCGAACTGAGTTCTATTCTAGCGAAACGTCTGGGATACAGTGGTTTGGTAGAGGAAGCGGGCAACTAATAGTTAAGAGATTATGAGCGACCCAATAATACAGCCGCCCCGGCGGAGCAAAAAACGTCAGGCAGGGGAAAAGCTAAGGGATGCAGACAAGGTCGAACTCATTCCTCTGAAGGCTGAGCCGGAAGAATATATTCGTAAGCCACCCTGGATTCGCATTCGGCTTGAACAGAGCGACGAAATTAATCGCATCAAGGGCCTACTGCGCGAGAACAAATTGTCTACGGTCTGTGAAGAAGCTAACTGCCCCAACCTGAACGAGTGCTTCGGCGGGGGTACTGCCACCTTTATGATCATGGGAGATGTCTGTACCCGTCGATGCCCTTTTTGTGACGTTGGCCACGGGAAACCTAACCCCCTCGATATAGAAGAGCCAACGAACCTGGCTGAAGCGGTCGCTCGCATGAAGCTGAACTATGTTGTGGTTACCTCTGTCGATCGTGATGATCTCAGGGACGGCGGGGCTCAACATTTTGCCGACTGTATTACCGAAGTTAGGCAGCAATCACCAGGAATCCAGATAGAAATACTGACGCCCGATTTCCGCGGGCGGATGAATCCAGCAATTGAGATTTTGGCCCAGACACCCCCAGATGTTTTTAATCACAATTTGGAAACCGTACCTAGGCTTTATCCGGAGGCTCGCCCTGGTGCGAACTATGAATGGTCTTTGCGCTTGTTGAAGGAATACCGTCAAATACAGCCGAATGTGCCCACGAAATCGGGATTGATGGTTGGCATGGGTGAGACAAAGGACGAGCTACTAAAGGTGTTGGATGATATGCGTGAGCATGATATTCAGATGCTGACGGTAGGACAGTATCTTCAGCCCTCAAAGGATCACTTCCCCTTGCGGCGTTATGTGCATCCGGATGAATTTGCTGAGTATGAGGAATATGCGCTGAGTATTGGTTTTAGTCATGCAGCCTGTGGGCCGCTTGTAAGATCTAGCTACCACGCTGATCAACAGGCAAAAGGCGAATTTTCAGGTGGTGCGGTTCAGGTTAAACCTAACTAGAAATCTTTAGTCTGCGTCGGCGATCTTTGATTGTTCTTCAATCAGCCAGGCAACCAAGTCAGTCCACATCTCCGAAATTTCTCCGGCGTCTGGAAGGATTCCCGCGTAGGGAAGCTCAATAGTGACTACCGGCATATCCAGATCAACTCCGGCGTAGTTGCCCAGCGAACCGGGAAAAACTCCTAGCCTACTTAATTGCAGATCACCTAAGCGTTTTGGCGCTTCGGGTGGTCCATCATAGTCAACTAGATGATAGGGGGCGTGCACGGAAATAATGACGTTGGGCTGGAAGGCTTTAATTTCGGAAACAAGCCAATCCACTTCCGGTTCGCTACCCGCTGCTGTACCGGGAAATCTGCGGCTGTTTGAATTGGTCTTTTCCCGCCAATAGCTCAATGCTAGTTCTGTCCAGTCATTCGACGGGAAGTTACGGTTTAGGTCTACACCGTTATAGTTTTGGCGAGTTGAGCTTTCCGCCAACAATCCATCAGGATTTCCAACGGGCACAAAGCGCCAGCTAAAAATTCCAGAGTGGTGCTCATTGAGGATTTCCATCCATTTAAAGACGATCGAGACCGCAGAAAACTCATCGCCGTGGATGCCGCCGAGGAGGAGCACTCGCCCCAGAGGTTCGCGATCTTCGAGTGCAGGATAATCTTTTACTGCTAAAGGCCTACCTAGAACAGACCTACCGGCGCTCGAGACAAAGCCTTGAGCTAGGCAGTCATCCACTGAAACACTGCCTAGCTTGTTGCCAATCTCTTGGCAGAGATCAAACACACTTAATTCAGCTTCGGGCTCTGGTACGCCGAAATAACTGAGTTCCACTTCGGGCTCAATGATAGGTTTCGCTGGAGAAACTTCTTCTAGTTCTAATTCCTCTAATACTTCTTCCTCAACCGAACCAGCCAAATCTATAGGATCGATCTCTTCATAATTGGTGAGCTCGGCGGTCTCAGCTGATGGAGCAGTGTCGTTGATTTGAGGCTCTAGTTGCTGAGTTGCTTCAATTTCTTCAGGCTCATTTGGAATTACTTGGCTGTTTGTATCTTCGAGGATGCTCTCAGATATCCACTGGCAACCAGTGAGGATGCCAGAGGCGAGGACGAGACAGAATAAAACTGATGAAGGCAGCGGCCTTCCAGAAAAAACTTTATTCACGGATTAAGCGGCGCCTTCGTAAATAATTTTCCAGCTTCCATCAGCTTGACGCTGCCAAAATATTTGTTTCTTTCCCTGAGCGTCAAAATTGCTGCTGCGATAGGTCTGGTAGTACTCAGTCACAATAAGGTCGACCTCGCCAGGGTAGGCGATGATATTCATGTCGGAAATTTCAACTTCAATCCAGTCCTTTGCTCTATGGATTCGGTTTTTGTACTCGATCAACTGGTCTAGGCTAAGACTGCTACTGCGGAAATCTTCCGCATAGTAGGAAAGGTATTTCTCGTTATCGATAGCAGACCAGGCCGACCGCCAATCCTCGATAGCGGATTCCAATTCGGATCTGAGAAGAGACATTTGAGATGCTGAAGTCCAGGAAATCTGATCACCGAGCAATACTCTGGTTTGACCCTCAACCAGATACTCTCGTAACCAATCAAAGGCAGTGTTGTCGATAATGACGCAACCTTCAGAATCCAGCAGAGGGCGCTCTTCAACCCCTTTTGGTAGCCCGTGTAACCAGATGCCATATCCGGTCCGCTCTTTTAGACGATCATATGTATTGGGATAGTTAATCGGGAAAGCACCGTTTCCGTAGTAATCGATTAGCTCCTCATCAGGCAAAAAAGAGGTCACTCGATAAAGGCCTACTGGAGTTCTGTTGTCTCCTTCGAATTCTTTACCATAGCCCGACTTGCCAATTGAAATGGGGCGACTGAACCCGATTTACCACTGGCCGTTGCTGTCATTTGGAACCATCAAGTGCAGAAGCCCTTTTTCCATCTCCACCCAAACAATATGTTTTTCAGAATCGTTGAGTTTTATTAAAGATGAAGGCACGAGATCTGAAGAGACGGGGGCTCCGTCTAGCATGTAGCGATTTGGATTGCTGAGGTTTATCGCCAGCGCGTCGCCATAGGCAGAAGCAGGTTTCGATCCCGCTTGAGAGAATGCGGGATTAGAGCTAAGGATGCTATAAACGAAGAGCGTTATTAGCAGGCCGAGGGATCTGGTCATCGGTAATGTCATCAAAGGTATCAGTTGAATTTTATTCTATCGGTATCGAAGTCTCAGAGCTGATTTTCCAGCTGTCTCCAAGGTAAGAGTATACGAGAGTTTTTTCGACTCGGTCAGCATAGTTACTCGATTCATATCTTTGTTCAAATCGTGCAGTAGCGATATTGCCATCGATAAAGACATCGAAGTCGGATATTTCCACCAATATGTCGCCGGGTTTGTTCAGAGCAACTGAGCGGCTAATTCGCCACTCGCGAGCCGAAGTGGCATCTGCAGGTAAAAAGTCAGCAGCATAATGATTTAGGTAGGCCTCAAGGTCTTTGGCCGACCAATCCGCGGCCCATTCAAGGGTTTGCTCTTCTAAAGCGTCGCGCAAAATCTGTAGGTGAGTTGAGATAGGTGCAGGAGCTGCCCTGGCAGGCACAATAGAGGGTTCTGAGCTAGCCTCAGCGATATTAATGGCTTCAATATTTTCCATTTCCGCTTCAAAGAAAGACTGGGTGGATTGTACAAAGAGGACTGGGTTGATCGTCTCAGGTGGGCCCTCTGCTGATTGCATCTCCAGTTCGATCAAATTGTGGGCCACAATGCTGAACACTGGATCAGAGTCGACAAGCTGACGCAGTATGGTGACTGCCGCTACTGGGTCAGCGGTTCCCAGATAAGCCACTGCTAAATTGTTGAGGAACTCCGGGTGAGTGCTGTAATCCTCCTCATACCTTTTTAATAGAGCCAAGGCGTTCTCAGCTTGTCCGGACTGCATAAGGTCACTGCTTTCTATCAGCAGAGCGTCCAGCTCCAGATTGCTGCTTTGAGCCATTCCAAGATTGGCCAAAAACAGTGTCGATAGCAGTACAAATTTTGTCGAATTTGCCATAGAAACAGACACTTTTTAGAGGGTATAGAGAGCATTATAGAGAAAAGAGTCATTGCACCAATCTTTGATGTTTACCTTAGCCTCTCTGTCATGGAAAATACGCAACCCTTTCCTGTGAAGATCTAACAATGTCAAACCGCCGAACTCTGGCCAACGCAATTCGTGTCCTATCCATGGACGCGGTGCAAAAAGCGAACAGTGGACACCCCGGTGCCCCAATGGGGATGGCAGATATCGCCGAAGTGCTGTGGAACGATTATCTGGTTCATAACCCAACAAACCCCAACTGGTTTAATCGCGATCGATTTGTGTTGTCGAATGGCCACGGGTCGATGCTAATTTACTCGCTGCTGCACCTATCGGGTTACGACCTCAGTATTGAAGACATTAAAGATTTTCGGCAAATGGATTCAAGAACTCCTGGGCACCCAGAGTACGGTTATACACCGGGTGTAGAAACCACCACTGGCCCATTGGGTCAGGGGTTAGCAAACGCGGCTGGTATGGCTTTGTCCGAAAAGATCTTGGCAGATCAATTCAACACTAGCTCAACAAAACTTGTGGACCATAAAACCTATGTATTCCTCGGTGATGGCTGTTTGATGGAAGGCATTTCCCACGAGGTCGCTTCCTTTGCCGGAACTCAGGGACTCGGCAAGCTGATTGCCTTTTACGACGACAATCAGATTTCTATCGACGGCGATGTGGCCGGCTGGTTCACTGACAAAACTCCCAAGCGCTTCGAAGCCTATGGTTGGCAGGTAATCTCAAAAGTGGATGGTCATGATTCTGGTGCCATCAAGGCGGCTATTGAAGCCGCACAGGCAGATGAAGAGCGGCCGACGCTAATTTGCTGCCAAACCAAAATTGGTTCAGGTTCCCCGAACAAAGAAGGGACCGCAGCCACGCACGGCGCACCACTAGGTGATGAAGAGATAGCAGCTACCAGAGCAAACCTTGATTGGCCTCATGCTCCATTCGAAGTGCCGCAGGATGTTTACGCCGGTTGGAGCGCTAAAGAGAGAGGCGCCCAGCAAGAAGCAGATTGGAACAAGGTTCTGGAACAATACCTCAATGAAAACCCTGGGAAGGCCGATGAATTTAAACGTCGCTTGAGCGGAGAGCTGCCGAAAAATTTTGATGACTTGATGCAGGGCTTTATCGCAGAGAGTCAGGCCAGTGCAGAGAAGGTTGCATCGCGCAAAGCCTCTCAGCTAGCAATCGAAAAATATGCCGCTGTGCTGCCGGAAATGCTCGGAGGTTCTGCTGATTTGACTGGATCCAATCTGACGAATTGGAGCGGCAGCAAAGCAGTTACGCCGCAAGATGCCTCTGGTAACTACATTTATTACGGCGTCCGTGAATTCGGAATGGCGGCCATGATGAATGGTATGGCACTACATTCTGGCCTAATTCCCTATGGTGGAACCTTCCTTATCTTTATGGAATATGCCCGTAATGCTTTGCGAATGGCTGCTCTAATGAAGCAACGAGTGATCTATGTCTTCACTCATGACTCAATCGGAGTCGGTGAGGATGGACCTACTCATCAACCTGTTGAACAAGTGGCATCTCTTCGCGCGACTCCAAATATGCACACCTGGAGACCCTGCGATACTGTCGAAACAATGGCCGCTTGGGGGGCAGCACTAAAACGCAACGATGGCCCTACGGCGCTGGCATTGACTCGTCAGGGTTTAGCTTGCCAGAACCGCAGCAGCGAAATGCTGAGTCAAATTGGGAAGGGCGGATATATTATTGCCGACTCGGATGGTCAGCCAGACTTGATAGTGATAGCCACGGGATCTGAAGTAGGCAATGCTGTGGAAGCAAAACAACAGCTTGGAGCTGCTGCAAACAAGGTTCGCATAGTCTCCATGCCTTGCGTTGAAGTTTTTCTATCACAAGAAGACGCCTATCAATCTGAGGTTTTGCCGCAAGACTGTAGAAAGCGCATTGCAGTAGAAGCGGGGCACAGCCTGTCCTGGTATAAGCTCGTTGGGCTAGACGGTAAGGTGATTGGATTGGATCGCTTTGGCGAATCTGCACCAGGTCCAGCGCTGATGGAGCATTTTGGCTTTTCTTCTGCCAATGTTGCCGCAGAAATCGAGAAAATGCTGGCGAGCTAGTAGCAGCGTAATAAAGAATCCCCGTGACCCGAATAGCCATCAATGGCTTTGGACGAATAGGCCGTTGTGTCTTTCGTGCACTGGCTGAGCGCTCCGACCTAGATTTGGATCTGGTCGCTATTAATGAACTCGCACCAGCTGATTCCATTGCCTATCTGGCTCGGTACGACTCCACTCACGGTCGGTTCGGTGGAGAGGTCTGCGTTGAGGATCAATCTCTTGTTGTAAATGGCAAGCCCATTCGGCTTAGTCACAAGGCTACCGCTGAAGGCGCTGTCTGGCGAGACGAAGAGATCGATATATTGATCGATTCCTCCGGCGCCTATTCTGATCGTGTCACGGCCCAGAAGCATTTAGATGCGGGGGCAAAAAAGATGATCTTTTCACAACCCGCCGAATCTGATGTCGACGCCACCGTTGTTTTTGGAGTGAACCATTCCGATCTAAGCGATGACAGTCGAATTGTTTCCGCTGCGTCCTGCACTACCAACTGCGTTGTTCCACCATTGAAGGCGCTTCAGGACGCCTTTGGAATTGAATCCGTGATGGTGCGCACGCTGCATGCAGCGATGAATGATCAGCCGGTGATCGATGCCTATCATCATGATGATCTACGCAGAAACCGCGCAGCTTTTGAATCCATGATCCCGGTTGAGACGGAGCTAGCCAAGGGCATTGCGCGTGTCTTACCGGCGCTTGATGGCAAAGTGCAAGCTAGTGCTTTGCGGCTGCCTATTTCGGATGTATCAGCCATGGACATCGGGGTAATTCTGTCGCGAGATGTTGATCTCGATGAGGTAAAATCTTTGATTGTGGAGGTTTGCTCAACGCAGTTTGCTGGTGTGCTTGGTTACACCAATGAACCTTTGGTTAGCTGTGACTTTGTCCACGATCCCCGATCCGGCGTGGTCGACCTGCAGCAGCTGAGTCTTTCTGGTTCTCGCTATCTCAAGCTACTAGTGTGGTTCGATAATGAATGGGGCTATGCCAACCGGGTGTTAGATATTGCCAATCACTTGGCTCGACTCTCAAACTGATAATTTGGTGTTTTTGAATGACTTATAAAAAAATGTCTGATCTGGATTTAACCGGGAAGTCGGTGTTGATCCGCGAAGACTTTAACGTTCCAGTTGAAGAGGGAGTGATCACTTCTGACGCTCGGTTACGAGCTGCATTGCCGAGCTTGGAGCTGGCCCTACAAAAAGGTGCGGGAAGGCTTCTCATGATGTCGCATCTGGGCAGGCCCACCGAGGGGCAGTTTGAAGAACAATTTTCTCTGGCGCCTGTCGCAAGATATTTAACAGATGCGCTTGGAGAAGAGGTTCAGTTGGTTTCTGATTTAGACTCAGAGATCGGATCTGGACGGTTATTTTTATTGGAAAATGTGCGCTTTAACCCGGGTGAGAAATCTGACGATGAGGGTCTATCTCAGCGTTATGCTGATCTGTGCGACATATTTGTGATGGACGCTTTTGGCACAGCTCACAGAGCTCAGGCTTCGACTCACGGAGTTGCGCTGCGAGCTAAGCAGGCCTGTGCGGGGCCATTACTTGACGCAGAGCTGAGTGCTCTTTCTAAGGTGTTGGCGAACCCAGAACCCCCTATGTTAGCCATAGTGGGTGGCTCCAAAGTGTCAACCAAGCTCACCGTTCTCGAAGCGCTTTCAGACAAAGTAGATCAGTTGATAGTTGGCGGCGGGATTGCCAATACCTTTGTTGCGGCAATGGGATATTCTGTGGGCAAATCTCTTCACGAAGCCGATTTGGTTTCAACCGCCAAAGCTTTGATGGAAAAGTGTGAAATCCCGATGCCAGTTGACCTGGTAGTCGCCGAAGACTTTAGCGCCGATGCGCCGCCGCGCATTTGTGCAATCGACGGGGTTGCAGAAAATGAAATGATTCTCGATATTGGTCCAGAATCGAGCCAGCTAATGAGTGAGCTAATTCACAAGGCGGGCACATTGCTTTGGAATGGGCCTGTGGGTGTGTTTGAGTTTGACGCCTTCGCCGGCGGAACTGAAGCTATCTCCAGAGCAATTTCTGACTCGCCAGCCTATTCTGTTGCAGGCGGTGGTGACACTCTGGCTGCCATCGACAAATTTGGAATTAGCTCTGGAGTAAGTTATATCTCAACCGGAGGCGGTGCCTTCCTAGAATATGTTGAAGGGAAAGAATTACCAGCTGTGACTGCTTTAAAAGCAGCCGCTCAGAAATAATTGCTATTAGCCAAAAGCTGAAAGCTAAATAGAATACTAGGAGTAAGTTATATGCCAATGATCAGTATGAGAGAACTGTTGGATCACGCAGCCGAGAATGGTTACGGGGTTCCCGCTTTCAACGTAAACAATCTGGAGCAGGTTCGAGCCATTATGTTGGCTGCTGAGGAGACTAATTCACCAGTCATTCTTCAGGCCTCTGCTGGCGCGCGTAAGTATGCCGGCGCTCCTTTTCTGCGGCACCTAATCGAAGCCGCGACAGAAGAGTGGCCAGATATTCCCCTAGTTATGCATCAGGATCACGGTACTAGCCCGGCGGTATGCCAGCGCTCAATTCAGCTGGGCTTTACCTCAGTGATGATGGACGGTTCACTTAGAGAAGACGGCAAAACGCCAGCGGAATATGACTACAACGTAGAAGTCACCAAACGTTCTGTGGATATGGCCCACGCCTGTGGAGTATCTGTGGAAGGCGAGTTGGGTTGTTTGGGTTCTCTGGAAACCGGACAAGCGGGTGAAGAAGATGGGATTGGAGCGGAGGGAATCCTCGATCACAGCCAATTACTGACAGATCCCGAAGAGGCCGCGGATTTTGTGAAATCTACTGGCGTAGACGCTTTGGCTATTGCCTGTGGCACTAGCCATGGAGCATACAAGTTCACTCGTCCACCCACAGGTGACATTCTGGCGATTGACCGAATTAAGGAAATTCATGCACGCATTCCTGATACTCATCTGGTTATGCATGGTTCATCTGCGGTTCCACAAGATTGGCTAGCAATAATCAACGAATATGGTGGAGAAATTCCTGAAACCTATGGTGTGCCTGTTGAGCAGGTGCAAGAAGGTATCAAGCACGGTGTGCGCAAGGTAAATATTGATACTGACTTGCGATTGGCCTCCACGGGCGCCGTTCGACGCTTCATGGCGGAAAATCCCGCCGAATTTGATCCGCGCAAATACTTAAGCCAGACCATCACCGCGATGAAAGATATCTGTGTGGCACGTTACGAATCCTTTGGTACGGCCGGCAACGCCGACAAAATCAAACCATTAGGATTAGAGAAGATGTTTGAGCGATATTTGACTGGAGAGTTAGACCCACGAGTTAACTAGTACAGCCGCCTATACTAAGAGCCTTTCTTTAAAACCGGATAGGCTCATAGAGACGTAGGTCAGAATTGAGGAAAAATGTGATAAAAGTTTCTTTTTCCTCAGTGTCTTATGTGAAATAGCTCAAATCTTTATAAAATTGGTCACTCTGTTTTGGACTGGCCATTTCTTTGCTGCTATATTTTCCCAAACTATTCATTTGGACGGCGTAAACTGATGCTTCTCCGGCCCGGACGAAGCGGTCAGAACGAGGACAAAAAATGCGATTAGCACTCCCAAGTTCACGGCTCATAATTCTTACACTATTAGCGCTTGTTCTTACTGCCTGTGGTGGTGGGGGCACTGGTAGCCCACTTGGTAATGGTGGAACTGGTGGTGGTGCTGTCGTTACACCATTCTTTGCTGCTACGGGCCCGGGTGGGGTTGATCTAAGCACTGTAACAATAAGTTTTACAGATTCTGCGGATATCACCGTGCAGGTTACGGATGAAAGTGGAGCCGTTCTGGCGACTCAGACTGTTGATTACAGTTTTGACGTACCGGTTGCATCAACAAAGGTCAGCTCGCAACCATCTCGGGCTGTGGTTGCCAGTGGCACGCTGACTTCAGATCCCAGTGGTATTATTACCATTCCTCTGGTGATTACTGACCCCTCTGCATTTGGCACAGGAACTTTGACCCTATCTTCTTCAGGTTTTTTCGCCGAATTTGACGTCCCTGTTGTATCGGCAGCGGGTATTCCGGCAGATATTGAGCTTGCTCTTGTTGATATTAATACGGGTCTTCCCGTCACTGGCATTGAATTTACAAGTGGTGCGCGGGTCGAGGTGACAGTTACTGAAGCTGACGGCGCGGCGCTGTCCGAGGATGCTATCGCTGATGCCGCTATAAGTGCGGGATCCGTTAGCCCTGCCGGCAGGGTGGTTACTGCTGCAGGCGGAGGTATCACAACCTTTGATGTTTCACGCGCAGATGGAATTTCTGATTTTCAGGCGGTTGAAATTACTGTGTCGATGGATGTTCAAGACCAGAATGGTGCAATTCAGACTGTTACTGAAAGCCTATTGAGTGAATTTTTGCCCAGTGGCGCAACCGGAGCTGGTGGTGGTGCCGCTGGAGTGCCTTCATCTCTCTTGCCGCTCCCATTCTTGCAGGATCCAGACAGCCCCGGGATAGCGGTAGTTGCCATTAGTGCAGAAGATCCGGGAGAGCTGATCGTTACCGTTGTCGATGTGAATGGCGACCCTGTTAGTGGAGCCATTGTTTCTGTACAGACCGACTTGGGAGAGCTTTCTCCGTCTTTAGGAAATGTACTAACAGATGCTTCTGGGGAAGCTACCATTGGCCTGTCAGTCGGTGATGGAGAATCCGGAGCCGCAGGCACATTGACTATAAGCGTTGGTAACGATCTTCAATATACAACCAATTTTGAAATCATTGATACTGGAACTTCCAGCACTTCAGGGCTTGCTCTTGCACTCCAACTCTTTAACTCTACTGACGGTACCGCGACTTCTACCATTAACTCGGTTGAGCCGGGATTGCTTCGAGCGACGCTCACAAATGTGATTTCAGGTTTACCAGTGGAAGGAGAGATAGTTGAAATCTCGGTGGACGTGGGTGATCCCGAACTTACTCCAGCTTCTGGTCAAATACTAACGAATGCTAGCGGTGTGGCTGAAATTATTATTGGTGTTGGAAATAGTGATACAGGAGCTGCCATTAGTTTATTGGCAGACGTTGTAGATATTTCTGCGTCGATACAATTTTCGGTAGGTAGCGCAAACATTGCCCTGGGATTTGAGTCAGATGGTAGCTATGCAACTCTAGAAGATATTGCCGATAATCTCGGCGAAATTAATGTGGGTAATGGCACAAGTTCTTTGTCGAATCTGAGTGCAGCTGGAACCACTACTTTGGATGTAGGTGTCTATAACATTGATACAGGGGCTCTGTTGACTGAGCCTGTTACCGTTAATTTTGAGACAAATTGTGCAAATGCTACTGTCGACACAGGTGTCACTTCGGTCAATGGTGTGGCAAGGGCTGTATTCGCTGCGGATGCTCTCTGTGAAGGGCCCGTGTCTATTACGGCAACTTTGGCAGAGCTCGGAGGTACGGCAACAGGAACGGTTGAAGTTCTGGGCACAACCGTGAATTCAATTGAGTTTGTTGACGCTACGCCAACCAATCTGGTGCTTTCTGGAACAGGTGGAACCGAAACCTCTCTGGTTCGATTTCGGGTGAAAGACAACACCGGTGAAAACAAACCAGATATTAATGTAGATTTTTCTCTCTCATCTGCAGTTGGCGGCTTAAATCTCACGAACACCACAGCGACTTCAAATGGCGAAGGCCTCGTGACTGCTACCGTTAATTCTGGGTCTATCCCAACAGCAGCACAGGTTATAGCGACCATAACGGTGGATCCAGACATGGTGGCAAGTAGTGGCGATGAATATGAGGTCAGTACAGTTTCCAGTACATTGAGCGTAAGTACTGGTCTGCCGGATCAAGGCTCTTTTTCCGTGGTTGCAGATATTTTGAATCCGGGTGGCGGCAACCTAGATGGAATTGAGAGCCAGATTACAATTCGAGCATCTGATGCCTTCAATAACCCAGTGCCCGATGGCACCACGATAGTGTTCACAACCGAGTATGGACAAATCGAGCCGCAATGCTCGATTGAAAATGGAGCGTGCACGGTAACCTGGACTAGTGCGGGGGGGAGTGTCTTGGTCTCACCGGCAACAGGAACCCTGAGGACTATCACCGCTGGCAATTTAACTGGTTGCCCAGGAGTTTTTCCAGGAACTGGCCCTTGTTTAAATGAAGCTACTTTTCCCGATGAGCAGATATATAGTGGTCGAAATACTATATTGGCCACTACGCTTGGTGAAGAGTCTTTCGTCGACGCAAACGGCAGCGGCCTATATGACTGGATAGATCTCGATAGTGATGGCCTTTATGAGCCGCTCGACGGTGAGACATTAGAGATATTCGAAGATCTAGACGAGGCCTTTGTCGATGAAAATGAAGATGGTGTGTTTGGAAATGACTTAACTCCGGGTGCATGTACAAGCGCCGCTGATCCAGATGGCCACGAGTGCGTCAATTGGATCACAGGTGGCGGTGAAGACACCCACGTTGAGACCTTCCCGGAAACTGCCATTGGCAACGGCGTATTTGATCGAGGGAACGGAATCTATAATGGCCGATTATGTCACCCCGATTTGGAAAGCTTGGGCACCCCACTATGTAGTTTTGAGCCAGTGCTAGTGAGGGATAGTGTTGTTTTGGTGATGTCAGGAAACACGCCGGTCTTGTCACTTCGGGATAATTCACCACGAGCGCTGCATGATGGAGTCGTTGATCTGACCGGTATTGCTACCTCGGAAACCGTCATTCTTTACGCGAGTGATTTTCAGAATGGGCGCTTGCCTGCAGGTACAGTTATTGATGTTGCCGTGACAAACTGCGATATAGCGGGTACTACTACTTTCGAAGTTCCAAATAGCAACGACGAAGGATTCACGGTTATTTCCCTAACACTTAGCAATGATGGTGATACGAGCGAAGGGCAAGTGAATATCGAAGTCACAACGCCTGAATCTGTTGGTGATGTTACTGAAATTATCTCTTTTGCATGTCTTGATTAGCGCAGCTATTGCAAAATTAAGCTGCGAAAAAGGCGCTTCGGCGCCTTTTTCATTGCCCCTAAACTATGGTTAGGCTAGGACACTTATTACGCGTCCTTCGGAAAAGGTAAAAAGAATTTCTGCTCTTTGGTGGGCAAAGATACCATTGGTGACGACACCGGGTATCTGATTAATCGCTTCTTCCCAGGCTTGGGCGTCACCAATTTCCAGGTTGTGGACGTCGACAATAATATTGCCATTGTCTGTAGTCACACCCTCGCGAATCGTAGGTTTGCCACCAACTTTTTCCATTGCCAGAGAAACTGATACCGCTGCCATAGGAATGACTTCAACAGGCAGCGGGAAGGCGCCTAGAACAGGCACCTGTTTTGATTCATCGGCAATGCAGACAAATCGTTCCGCCATAGAAGCGACGATTTTTTCTCTTGTGAGTGCGGCGCCTCCGCCTTTGATCATGCACAGCTCTGAGTTTATTTCGTCGGCGCCATCGACGTAAAAATTCATGCGCCCGCTCTCCGCAAAATTCAGTATTGGGATTCCTTGAGCCGCTAATCTCTCAGCGGATGCTTCCGAGCTTGGAACCGCGCCACTGAATCTATCCTTGTGTTCACCCAACAAATCGATAAAGCAATTGGCGGTGCTTCCCGTGCCAATCCCTATGGGTGCTGGACTTTCTGTTTCCGCCAAAACGTATTCCAGTGCGGCGGCGGCGATAGCTTTTTTTTGATCATCTTGGTTCATAGGCTCTGGGCATCGGAATAAATGGTGCTAACATGTTACGGCATAACAAAACGTCACAACCACCCCTAAGCTGGTTCAAACTCAAATGGCAGTGGATTACCCTAAAAAAATCCTCTCGGCGCAGATATACGATCTGGTGAGAGAGACTCCTTTGGATGATTCTCCGATTCTTTCGGAGCGAATCGGCAATCGTGTATTGCTCAAAAGAGAGGATCTGCAGCCGGTCTTCTCCTTTAAGTTGCGCGGAGCCTACAATTGTATCCGGCTTTTGAGTGAAGAGCAGAAAGCCAAGGGTGTCATAGCTGCGTCAGCGGGTAATCACGCTCAAGGCGTTGCCATGAGTGCCAAGCACTTGGGAATCAAAGCCACCATCGTTATGCCAAGAACCACGCCCACCATTAAGGTGAATGCGGTTAGAGCGCTGGGTGGCAAAGTTGTATTGGCTGGTGACACCTTCGATGAAGCCTTTGCTCAGGCGGAAATGCTTGTTGAGCAATCGGGTGCAACCTATATCCCACCCTACGATCATCCTGATGTGATTGCCGGGCAGGGCACTATCGGAGTTGAAATACTTCGCCAGATTCCCGTCGATATTGATGCCATCTTTTTGGCCGTGGGCGGTGGAGGCCTGTGTGCCGGTGTTGCCGCTTACATAAAATATGTCCGTCCAGATATCCGTATCGTTGCGGTGGAGCCGGAGGATGCTGCCTGCCTGAAGCTTGCGTTGGAAACGGGTCGACGGGGCAAACTAAAGCATGTGGGATTATTTGCCGACGGTGTGGCGGTGGCCCAGATTGGCAAAGTTACTTTCCCGCTGCTCAAAGAATTGGTGGATGAAGTCGTCACTGTTTCCACGGATGAAATATGCGCCGCGATTAAGGATATATACGAGGACACCCGATCCATTGTTGAGCCTGCGGGAGCGCTTTCTGTTGCTGCTATAAAAAGTTATGCGGCTCGTACCGGCGTGCAAGGTAAGAATTTTGTTGGCATCAATTGCGGCGCCAACATGAATTTTGATCGCCTGCGCTATATCTCAGAGCGGACCGAAATCGGCGAAAAACGCGAAGCAGTCTTGGCAGTGACTATTCCAGAAAAACCTGGCAGCTTCCGCAAGTTCTGCAATGTTTTGGGCAAGCGCAACATCACCGAGTTTAACTATCGATATAGTGGTACTGAAGCTGGATCGGCGGAGGCTCAGATCTATGTGGGTGTGCAAATTGCTGAGCAGAAAGATCGAGAGATTCTGGTTTCAGAATTGGAGAGCGCGGGTTATCCGCTGTTGGATCTGACTGACAACGAACTGGCCAAGTTACATATCCGCTATATGGTGGGCGGCCATTCTGCGAGCGTGGGTGATGAGTTGATCTACCGTTTTGAATTTCCTGAAAGACCAGGCGCTTTAATGGCATTCCTGAAAACTTTGGGTTCAAAGTGGAATATATCCATGTTTCATTACCGAAATCATGGTGCAGCTTATGGACGGGTATTGCTGGGTTTGCAAGCGACAGCTGGTGATAGAAAGCAGGTTAAACAGACGCTGGATTCTCTCAACTACGAGTATTGGGAAGAAACAGATAACCCCGCTTACAAACTATTTCTTGGTTAGTACCCTTGAATCAATTTCTGATCAGCTCTCCATTCGGGAGCTGATCAGAATGACTTCTTTGTCCGTTACAACCGCATCCATTTTTGCGTCCCACTCCTCAGCTGTAATCCTATCTAACTGTTGAAAGGCATAGGCCACACCAACGACCAAGGGGCGGTCGCTGAGCGGTATGCTGGTGCTCAAAAACCTGTCGTAATATCCGCCACCCATGCCAATACGATTTCCTTGGTCATCAAAGGCCACTAGAGGAGTGAGTATGAGTGAATGTGCATCGAGCGGAACAACTTCATTGGGCTCTGGTTCCAGAATCCCAAATCGATTCTTTGTCAGGGGTTGGCCTGCCGACCACTTACAAAACTGCATTTGCCCCGCTTGCGAACCGATCACTGGCAGCGTCACCAGTTGTTGCTGTCCTAGCAGATACTCAATGGCTGGAGTTAGCCTGATCTCTCCGTCGCAACTCAAATAGTTCGCGACAGATCTCGCTTTGAGGAACCAAGCCTGGTCGCGGAGAATGTTTAATAAACTAAGGGCGCTGTCGTTGCGCTCTTTGTCACTAAGGAAGTTGCGCTTGGCGCGCATGGAATCACGGATTGTGTTGCGATCCTGCAAAACTGATGTCCGCTAAAACAGGGTTCGAGTCAGGTACTCTCCAATCATTTGGCGTGTTCCTGTTTTAAAGAATTAGGAAGCCCCGGAAATGCCGCAGTCCGATATGGCCCTTGAACCCGAATGGTTCAAGGCGGAAAATCAATCGGCATATCAGGCTTTCCGACGGGCGGACATGCACAACAATGACGAAGGAAGTTCCTAAAGGTTTGCTTATCGGCTCGAGGACGAATCAAACACACAAACATCCCAGGGTTGAACGGATTATAACGCTATTGGACTGAATTAACCTGACTGTTACTTAATTTAGCCGGCTGTCTAATTCGGGCAGTTCTTTGTCTTAACCAGCCAGAGGAGGCTTGAGGTTTTGTATCGCGGTGTCAATTTTGTCGCGCAGGCGTTCGATGCCAGAAGCAACCAATTCACTGGTAGCTCCTGAGTTTTGCGATTTCACCATGTCATGCGCGACGTTCAAACCTGCAATGATTGCAATGCGTTCTAAACCGATTACTCCACCGCTTTGGCGGATCTTCAGCATGTTTTGATTAAGCATACGAGCGGATTCGATTAGCTCCTCGCGCTCCTGAGGGTCGCAGGAAATTTGATACTGTTTATCGAGCAGCGTAATGGTTACTGTTTGTGCATCAGATGACATTGTTTGTCTCTACGACTCTTGCAGGGCTTTTAGACGTTCGACCATTTTTTCTACTCGAACGCGGGCGGCTTGAGTTTTCTCGATTAAGGAAGTGCGTTCTTCAAGCAATCCAGATTCGCGATCGCGAAGGTTTTCGTTTTCCTGCTGTAAATGCGCACAAAAACCGATAAGTTCATCGATCTTTTCTTCCAGCATTTTGAGGTTTTGTTCGCTCATTTTTTGACCATCTGTGTTCTCGACACACTATAGAGCCAGCGCATTGCAGCGTCAATTGAGCATTTTCATTGTGCTCTCCCGCTGTCGGCTACTTATGCCCTCCGGCTGTCGGCAACTGAAGCTCTGCTGTTAGAATGTATGCCATGACAGATACTCTTTCCTGGAACGATATCCATAGCAAACTTATCGAGATTGAGGCGCCGATTTCGGTGCCTGAATACCATGGCCATCTTATTGGTCGACATGTCGGTGGGCACGAAATTATCGGCTCGGCGGGCATGAAAATGATTTCTGAACTGACAGCCGTGCCCCTGCCGCGGTTAATTGAAGACGCCGACTTCTGGAAAGCGCATATGGCGCAATTAATCCAGAATTTTGAAAAAGAAAACTATGGTTTTCAGCCACTACTGCCAGACGATGATCTGACTTTAGCAGAACGCCTTTTTGGCCTTTCTAACTGGTGCACGGGTTTTTTAAACGGTGTGGGTTGTGCGCTTGATGCCAGCGCAGCTGCTGCACTCCTCAAAGACGACGACACCCTTTCGGACTTTACTGAGATCACCAATATCGATTTTGATGCCTCCGAAACCAATGAAAACGAAGCGCTTTACAACGAGCTGGTGGAGTACGTGCGCCTTGCGAGCCTGAATATGCATGAAAACTTAAAGGAGCTTTTGGCGCCCGAGCGGGACGAGTCGGAGTCGGTTCATTGAAAATCAAAGAATTGAAAACCAGTACGTCGATACAGGGCCATAGAAATTGAGCAAGATAGCTGATGAGCGAAATAAAAGACGCCGGAGCTTGATGCGTCAGATGGGCGAGGGTTCTATTGCCATCCTTCCCGGTGCCCATGAAGTGGTTAGAAGTCGGGACACACACTATCCTTTTCGGCAGGACTCAAATCTGGACTATCTGACAGGATTTCCCGAGCCGGAATCCATGGCGATATTTATTCCAGGCCGCCCGCAGGGCGAATTTATTATCTTTTGTCGGGACAAGGATCGAAGCCGAGAAATCTGGGATGGATTTCGTGCCGGCCCGGAAGGTGCACAAAGTGATTACGGAGCGGATGATGCATTTCCCATAAGTGATATGGATGACATCCTGCCGGGGCTTATCGAAGGCCGTGAAAAAGTCTATTACAGCATGGGTTCGCATCCTGATTTTGATACCAAGTTGTTGAATTGGATTAATCATATTCGGGCTCAGTCTCGCGCCGGAGTTTTGCCACCGGGTGAGATTATTGATCTCGAACATATGATCCACGAAATGCGCGTGATCAAGAGTACGGCAGAACTGGGGACTATGCGCAAGGCAGGCAAGATATCCGCCGAAGCACATTGCAAAGCATTGAGAGCCTGTAAGCCTGGAATGTTCGAGTATCAGCTGCAGGCTTTGATCGAACACGAATTTGCAGACAAGGGAGCTGCAGCTCCCGCTTACTCCAGCATAGTTGGCGGGGGGCAAAATGCTTGCATCCTCCATTACATTGAAAATAGAGCCCAGCTAAAGGATGGCGATTTGGTGCTAATAGATGCGGGTTGCGAGTACCAAGGCTATGCAGCAGATATCACTCGAACCTTTCCGGTGAATGGGCGCTATAGCGATGAACAGAAAGCAATTTATGACATCGTCTTGGAATCGCAGAAAGTAGCTATTGAGGCCTGTCGCATTGGTAATACTTACAACCAGCCCCACGAAGAAAGTCTAAGGGTCATCGTCGAGGGTTTAATTGAGCTCAAGTTACTCAAAGGCAGTGTGGAAGAATCGATCGAAAAAGGAAGCTATAAAGAATTCTATATGCATCGTGTTGGGCATTGGCTAGGCATGGATGTGCACGATGCGGGCGACTACAAAGTCGATGGTGCGGACAGCAGCTGGCGTGAATTTGAATCCGGCATGGTAACAACGGTGGAGCCGGGTATTTATATCCATGCCGACAACAAAAAAGTTGCCGCCAAGTGGCGCGGAATTGGCATCCGAATTGAAGACGATATTGTCATTAAGAAGAATGGACCGGAATCTATGACATCCGGCGTGCCAAAAGAAATTGATGAAATTGAACACCTGATGCAGGCCTGACAAATGCCCGATCGCATCCTTGTTGTAGGCACCGGTATGATCGGATCGACGCTGGTTCGAGCTCTACAGACCATTTTGCCTAAAGCCCAGATCCTTTGGGTGGGTGCTGAAAACAATAAACCCAATCCAGAAGCCGGTCGGGACGCCCGTGTTATCGCCTGTGCACCGAGCTCGAGAAAGTTGTTTGAGGACTTGGGTGTTTGGCAGAAATTACCTCAAGACCGAGTGGGCCCATACATCCGAATGTCGGTCTGGGACTACGACGGAACGGGGCAGGTTGATTTTTCTGCTGACGAACTATCTACGACAAAAGACTCTGAAGCTGGCGAACGGCAGCGGGCCTCTTTGGGGCATATTATTGAGAACTCGGTGCTACTCGAGGCTTTGGAAAAGAGCATTGACGAGTCTGATGTTGCGGTCGAGAGGCATATTCCCGCGAAAGTGGAGGGAATCGAGACATTAGAATCTGGTGAGATCAGAGTACGACTCGAGAGCGGCGTCGAATTGCTGGCCGATATGGTCTGCGCTGCCGACGGAGCTAACTCGCAGCTTCGAGATTGGATTGGGCTGTCCACCAAAGAGTGGTCATGCCAACAGCGCGCTTTGACCGCTGTGGTTAGCCACTCATCCAGTCATCAGCAGACGGCGTGGCAGGCATTTTTGCCGACGGGTCCACTGGCATTTTTGCCCCTGTCAGGAACAAAAGCAGGAACAAAAGCAGAAACAAAAGCGGAAGCAGTGGCTGAAACGAGCGCGGAACACCGATCTTCTATTATCTGGAGCCTTGATCTTGATGCTGTGGAAGATATCGAGAATCTGCAGGATGCCGATTTTTTGAAGCAGATAAATCGCTACATTCCCGCAGAGCTTGGTGAAGCAGTATCTGTTACTCCCCGCTTCGGATTTGATCTCCGACAAAAGTTGGCACAAGGCTACTACGACAAGAGAGTGTTGTTGGTAGGAGATTCGGCACACAATATTCACCCCTTGGCCGGACAGGGCGCCAATCTTGGGTTCTCCGATATTGCTGAATTAATGCTGCAGTGGCGTCGCGCTAGCTCACGCGGCGAGCCAGTTTGGAGCGATTCAGTCTTGCGCCGCTATCAGCGACAACGACGCTGGCAGAATCAGGCAATGGCGCTGTCTATGGATGTGTTCCGGCAGGGATTTGGTGTTCAGGAACCGCATTTGCGAGTGTTGCGCAATCAGCTCATGCATCTAATGCAGGGCCAGGATAGGTTGAAAAGAGCAATTGCCAAGGTTGCTACAGGTTCGGAAACCTAGCGATAAATGAACCCTAATCTCAGCCGAGTACTTTACTCTACAGTTTCTTATCTGCTTACGCCGGTAGCTCTTGCTCGACTCGGTATCAAGTCGCGAAAAAATTCCGGTTACCGCCAGAGTATTGGCGAACGTTTTGGTTTTATTGAGAATCCCGTGCGTCGTGCGAAGCACATTCATTTTCATGCAGTTTCAGTTGGTGAGACTCTCGCAGCGGAACCCATGATTAAGTCCCTTGCGGAGCAACACTCTGATCTAAGCATCAGCCTTTCGGTGACAACACCGACGGGCCGAGAGCAAGCTGAAAAGAGGCTGTCTCACCTGGCCGCGATCAGCTATCTACCCTTTGACACGCCGGGAGCGGTGAAGCGTTTTCTCGGAAGAATCCAACCCGATGTCCTAGTGATGGTTGAAACGGAGCTTTGGCCAAATTTGGTAGATCACTGCCGGAAGAAGGATATCGCTACCTTACTCCTGAACGGGCGTATGTCAGCCAAGTCAGCCAAGAACTACTTAAAGACTCCATCCCTGACTAAGCAGATGATGTCGCAAATTACACTGGTATTAGCCCAATTTGACGATGACGCTGCAAGATTTCTGCAGCTTGGCTGCTCGTCTGAAGCGGTAATTACCTCAGGCAACTTGAAGTTCGATATAGAACTTTCCGCAGAACTTGAAGCAGAAGCTCGGCAGCTCAAAGCGGCTTGGCAATTGGAGCAGAGGCCAGTATGGATCGCCGCCAGCACTCATCCCGGTGAGGAAGAGCAGATTCTCGAGGTGCACAAAGCTTTGCTTGATAGCCATCCAAATCTGTTTTTGATTTTGGCACCCCGACATCCAGACCGACGCTCCGAACTCGAGTCGGTTCTGCATGGTCAGGAGATGGATTTTGCCGTTCGAAGTGATTTGAACGCGAATAGTCACATCAGTGAAAATGCCAAAGTGCTGTTGGTAGATACCCTAGGTGAGCTGAATAAGTTTTATGGGCTTTCTGATCTCGCCTTTGTTGGTGGTTCTCTGATTCCCCATGGGGGGCACAACCCAATCGAACCCGCTCTGTGGGAGCTGCCCATATTGACCGGAATGCATTGCCACAACTTTATGGAAATTACCGACCAGCTAGTGGCCGCCGGATCGCTTCGACAGTGTGCGAATAATTTAGATTTGAGAGAGCGAATTTCGGAATTGTTGAGAAGCAAAGATATGCGTGAGCAAATAGGTAAATCATCACATCTAGTTCTTCAGGCAAATCAGGGCTCGCTAAAACGACAAAAGGCGCTAATTGAGCGCCTTTTGTATCCTTCTGCTGGATCAGTCTAGGGTAGGTACTGACCGCGCAAAACTTGGTTGTTGGCGTCCATCCAGCGATCAAGTTCTTGCAAATCTTCCACTGTCAAAATACCGGCCGAGCTCTTTAGACTAAGAACCCCTTCGATATAGTCGTATCGAGTATTCAAATAATTTCGAGTTGCGCTGTAGAGGGTACGCTCAGCCAATAACACATCAACCAGATTTCGGGTTCCCACCTCGTAACCGGCTCGGGTTGCTTCCAGGGCAGCTTCAGCAGATCGAATTGATTGCAGCCGGGCCTGTACCTGGGAGATGCTGACCATAACTTCAGTATGGCTAACACGAATGGACTGGCGCAGGTTTCGTTCCGTATTTGCGAATAATTCTTCCGCTTCAGTGAGGTTGTGGGTCGCCTGAACTCTTCTGGCCCAGGTGCTGCCGCCAGTGTAGGTAATAATTGGCACTTCGAGAGTGACCACAAATGAGCCGCCTTCATCATAAAAACCTGCGGCGCGGTCGGCGTCATTAATCCCTTCGAGGTTACCCCCATAACTGGCTGTTGCTTCAACTGTTGGATAGTAGCTGGTCCAGCTATCTTTTTTGCTGAGCTCTGCAGATTCGACAGATATTCGGGCTAAATCCAGAGTTTGGCTATTTGCCATTGAGAGTTCGACCCAGTCCGTAGATTCGGCTGGAGTAGGGGCAACCACAGGGTAGTTATCCATAAGCGGTGCGATGCTTAGATGGCTCTGACCTGTTAAAACCGTCAGTGCTTCGTATGCAATGGCCAGATTGCCTTGGGCATCCAGCTCCTGGGAAATTATGTCATCGTAAGAGGCTTGGGCTTCTAGAACATCGGTAATGGCAACCAGGCCAACATCAAATCGTTGTTGAGTTTGTTCCAGCTGAGATTCGATCGCCGCTTTTTCGGCGAGTACCGATTCCAGAGTATCCATGGCGCGCAGCACGTTGAGATAAGCGGAGACGCTATTTGTAATAAGGTCCTGTTCTTCCTGTTCCCAGCTCAGAAGGGCGCGATCAACACTGAGGTTGCCGCTGCGGTAGCTATACCAGTCAGAAAGATCAAAAAGTGTTTGCGAAATACTGGCTGAATAGCTGCTGGTAGTATCTGAACCCTGTGCAGCTGCTCCGACAGCGGTTGGCCCAAGTGGGTCGGAATATCTTGACTGAGCCGAAAGACGAACGTTCGGAAGAAGAGCCGATCGGCCGATGGCGCCGTTCTGCATATCGGATTGCAATGACGCGTAAGCGGCCCGATATTCTGGACTATTGGTTTTGGCTAACTCATAGACCTGCATCAGTGTATCTGCCGAGCTGGTAATTGAAGCTGAAGCAAAAGAAACCAAGCTTATGTTTCGCGCGATGCGAAATAATGTTTTCATTTAGAGATCCGTAGTTCCATGGTGTTCTGTAGCGCGCAGGAATGCTAACACAGGCGGCCTTTTTTTCACCTGTTAAGAATTGCTTAAAAGCGAGGGGCTTAGGTAAAGCCTGTGCATTTTTAGAGATCGTCTGATGAGTTTATAAGATTTGAAGGGAGTTGAAGAGATTTGAAGATAGAGCAACCAAAATTTGGCGCAGAAGATGTTGAAGTCCTAAAGGAAAGTCTCGCCTATCAAGGCTTCCACAGAATTAAGCAGATTAGGCTCAAACACAGGCTCTACAAGGGTGGCTGGAGTGAGGAGATGGAGCGCGAAGTAAGCGACCGAGGTTCCGCTGCCAGTGTCGTTGTTTACGACCCTACGCTTGAGGCGGTTTGCCTGGTAGAGCAATTTCGAATCGCTACCCACGGAAGCGGGAAGTCTCCCTGGTCTAGAGAGATTGTCGCCGGCATGATCGACAAAGAAGGCGAGCTTCCAGAGGACGTCGTTCGACGAGAATTGGCGGAAGAGGCGGGCCTCATACCCGACTATCTTGAGAGAATAACCAGCTATTGGGTCAGCCCAGGAGGCTCCTCCGCGCGCATGCACATCTATATCGCTCTTTGTGATCTGAGCGAAGCAGGAGGTATTTATGGACTTGAGGACGAACACGAGGATATTCTTGCACTGGTTTCACCCTTGAAAACTGTGTACCAGTCTGCAATTGTTGGTGAATCGAGCAATGCAGCGACTCTTATCGGGCTACAATGGCTGACTTTAAACCAAGAACGCATGTACCATGTCTGGCATGCATTGAAGGGCAAGCAGGAGAATAGTGACCTCTAGCGTTGCAAATCAGGAAAACCACTTACTTACCGACCTCCATGGTCAGTGTGAGCTTAATTACCTTCGCTTAGAACAAATATTCCCCGATATGAGGGTAACTCTTAGTAAAGAGTTTTGCGCCGGCACTCGAGATAGCCTCCGCATGAGTATCGAGGTTATTGAGCTCGCCCCATACACAACTCTTCTCTCAGTTTCCGGTCAGGTTGCAGGCTTACCCTGGGCCGGCGACATGCAAATGGATGTGCATATGTACCACGACGCCAAAATGGCGGAGGTGTGTCGGTATAGCTCGCAAAAACTGCTTTTCATTCGTAATAGATATCCCAATGCACAGATGTTTCAGCGACATGAGAAGTGGCATGCGAATCAGTTCCTAGGTGTTTGGTTAGACCATTTTATTCATGCGGGTCGAAGCAGTGCATTGGGAACAGGCGCAGGTAAGGGATGACAAGAATAATTCAAGTTACCGATCCTCATATTGGTGCCACGCCGGACTACCGATTGGCAGGTGTGGATACTCGCCGAACCTTCGGTGAGGTGATGGAAAAAGTCAGAACTGAAAACGCCGATATCTTACTGATGACCGGAGATAACGCCGCTGACTACTCAGAGGGGGCGTACGAACATTTCTTTTCGGTGATGAGTAGCTTTGAGCAGCCTTATTACTGGGTTCCTGGTAATCACGACAAAATCTCTGCGGCGGAATCTGTGCCCGGTGGAAAGCCTTTTCGAAGAAGTGTGGAATTGGATCACTGGCAGCTAGTTTTCCTCGACTCAGTTATTCCGCGCTCACCCAATGGCCAGTTAGGAACCGAAGAGCTGCAGGCTTTGGAAAAGTGTTTGCAAGACAGCACCAGTGAAAACATCGCGATATTTTTGCATCACCACCCGGTGGATATTAACTGCGCATGGTTGGACCAGCAGCGCGTCAATGATTCAGACCAGTTTTTTGCCATTTTGGATAAGTTTCCGCAGGTCAGAGCGGTATTTTGGGGGCATATCCATCAGGAGTTTAATAGTAAACACCGAGATATTCTGTTGCATTCCTGTCCCTCGACCTGTATCCAGTTTTTACCCAACTCAGACGATTTTGCGCTAGATACTGAGTATCCAGGATATCGGGTAATCGAACTCAATGGGGATGGCAGCATTAATACCTATATTGAACGGGTTGAAGTTTCCGATATGGGTGTAGACCAGAATTGTCTGGGATACGAATAGACCTAAAATTTCTCCGCACTTCCATCTTGGATTCTATTGCACTAATTTTTGAGCTTTTTAAGCTCTTGGTTGTGCCGCAGAGAGGCGCTCTGAGTTACACTTGCTGCACCAGGTTACACCCCTAAAAAGCGTCAAAATATATGAGCGAAACCTATACCTCCGGTGATATTGAAGTACTCACTGGGCTCGACCCCGTTCGAAAACGGCCGGGAATGTATACGGATACCACAAGCCCGCGACACCTAGCGCAAGAGGTGATCGACAACGGCGTCGATGAAGCACTAGCTGGTCATGCTTCTAAAATAGATGTGCAGCTTCTTAAAGATGGATCCATCGTTGTCTTCGATGATGGGCGTGGTATGCCGGTGGATCCGCACCCCGAATTTAAGGTATCTGGCGTCGAAGTGATTTTGACGACACTCCATTCTGGTGGAAAATTCTCCAACAAAAGCTACAGCTTTTCCGGTGGATTGCACGGAGTGGGAGTGTCCGTGGTCAATGCGCTTTCCGAAAATTTTGAGGTAGAGATTCGTCGCGGCGGCAAGGTCCATCGCATGCAATTTTCTGACGGCGAAAAGAAAACCGAGCTTGAAGTGATTGATACCTGTGGACAGCGGAATACTGGAACAAAAATACAGTTCAAACCCGATCCCAAATACTTTGATACAGCGACCTTCCCGGTCAATGAGCTCAGGCACTTATTGCGCGCTAAAGCCATTCTCTGTTCTGGCCTGAAAGTTAGTTTCGACAACCAGATTAAAGGCGAGAAGGATGAATGGGTCTATGAAGATGGGCTCAAAGCCTATCTGGAGGAGCGAACTGACGGCTTGCCACGGCTACCTGAAGAGCCCTTTATGGGAACATCCAGTGGTGAGACTGAGAGTGTGGATTGGGCGCTGCAATGGCTTCCGGATGGAGGTGACTCGATAAATGAGAGCTACGTCAATTTGATTCCCACTTCAGGTGGGGGAACACACGTAAATGGCTTAAGAACGGGTCTTTTGGATGCTGTGCGCGAATACTGTGAGTTTCGGGCCATGGTGCCGAAAGGGCTTAAGCTCTCGGCGGAGGACGTCTGGCAGAACTGCTGTTATGTGCTTTCCTTCAAAATGCTCGATCCACAATTTTCCGGTCAAACCAAAGAACGACTCTCTTCCCGGGAGGCCGCGGTTTTTGTTAGCGGTATTGTCAAAGATGCCCTAAGTCTGTGGATGAACCAGCACACTGATGAAGCCGATCAACTGGCAGAATTAGTTCTGGCAAATGCGCAGCGTCGAACTCGTGCCGCTAAAAAAGTGGTGCGCAAGAAAGTCACTTCGGGGCCAGCATTGCCCGGAAAACTCGCAGATTGCACAAGCGACGATCCCGCTCGGACCGAGCTGTTTTTGGTGGAAGGCGATTCTGCAGGAGGTTCTGCCAAGCAAGCTAGAGAGCGAGAATTTCAGGCGGTTCTGCCTTTACGCGGAAAGATTCTCAATACTTGGGAAGTTGCCTCTGACGAGGTGATGGCCTCAGCGGAAGTGCACAACATATCTGTTGCTCTGGGTATGGAGCCAGGTTCTGATGATTTAAGCCAGCTGCGCTACAGCAAAGTTTGCATCCTTGCCGATGCCGACTCTGACGGGCTTCATATCGCCACCTTGCTGTGCGCACTTTTTGTTCGTCACTTCCGATCACTGGTTAGCGCAGGCCATGTCTTTGTGGCGATGCCGCCGCTCTATCGAATCGATGTAGGTAACGACGTTTACTACGCTCTTGACGATCATGAAAAAGCTGGAGTGTTAGAACGCATTGCTGCCGAAAAGAAAAAGGGCAAGGTGAATGTGCAGCGTTTTAAAGGCTTGGGAGAGATGAACCCGCTGCAATTGCGAGAGACCACCATGACTCCAGATACTCGCCGACTGGTTCAACTAAGCATTAAAGAGGGTGAAGCAGACAAAATGTTGGATATGTTGTTGGCGAAAAAGCGTGCTGCCGACCGCAAGAGCTGGTTAGAAAAGAAAGGCAATTTGGCTAGTGTTTGATAGTCGATTGCAATTGATGAAATTGGGGTAAAAGAGTGACAGACGAGACACAAGTACATGAACCAATGCCTCCCGAGAGCGAGGTTCTGCTGCTGCGCGACTATGCCGAGAGGGCATATCTCGATTACTCAATGTACGTCATCCTGGACCGTGCGCTACCCAATATTGGGGACGGCCTAAAACCGGTTCAGCGGCGGATTGTTTATGCCATGAGCGAGCTCGGTCTGAAGGCGGGCGCAAAATTCAAGAAGTCCGCTCGTACCGTCGGTGACGTCATCGGTAAGTTCCACCCCCACGGGGACAGCGCAGCCTACGAAGCCATGGTGCTGATGGCTCAGAGCTTTAGTTATCGCTATACGCTAATTGATGGGCAGGGTAACTGGGGGTCTTCCGACGACCCGAAATCCTTTGCTGCCATGCGTTATACCGAATCTCGATTAATGGCTTACTCCAATTTATTGTTGGAGGAATTAGGGCAGGGCACCGTCGATTGGGGGCCAAACTTTGACGGCACAATGGAAGAGCCGCTGGTGCTTCCGGCCCAGCTTCCCAACCTGCTGCTCAATGGCACAACCGGCATTGCGGTGGGCATGGCTACCGACGTTCCTCCTCATAATATGCGAGAGATTGCCGCCGCCTGTATTCGGCTTCTAGAAGAACCCAAGGCGGAAATGTCACAGATTTTGGAGCATGTAAAAGGGCCAGACTACCCAACCGGCGCGCCTATCGTAACGCCAGCGGAAGAAATTGCGCAGATGTATGAAACCGGCAAGGGCATGGTTCGTCAACGCGCAGAGTGGACTCGCGAAGATGGTGAAATTGTTATTACGGCTTTGCCATATCAGGTTTCCGGTTCCAAGGTGTTGGAACAGATAGCCGATCAGATGAACAACAAGAAGCTGCCCATGGTCACCGACTTGCGTGACGAATCTGATCATGAAAACCCAACTCGTCTTATCGTTGTTCCCCGCTCAAATCGAGTTGATATAGAGGCGTTGATGTTGCACCTCTTCTCATCAACAGATTTGGAAAAAAGTCACAGGGTAAATCTCAACGTTATTGGAATAGACGGTAAGCCTGCAGTAAAAAGCCTTCGCACTATTCTCACCGAGTGGCTGAAGTTCCGCATGATCACCGTGCGGCGGCGTTTGCAGTTCCGGCTCGATAAGATCAATCAACGTCTGCACCTTTTGGAAGGGCTATTGATTGCCTTTCTTAATCTGGATGAAGTGATTCGAATCGTCCGCGAAGAGGAGCACCCGAAAAAAGAACTGATCAAAAAGTTTGATCTGAGCGAAACCCAAGCCGATTACATCCTCGATACGCGCCTACGTCAGTTGGCTCGCCTTGAGGAAATGAAAATTAAGGCCGAGCGAGATGAGCTTGAGGAAGAAAAGTCGAAAATCGAACAGCTGCTCGGCTCAGCCACTCGATTGAAGACCTTGGTTCGCAAAGAGATTACCAATGCGGCAGAGGAATACGGTGATGAGCGTCGGTCTGCAATTCTTGATTCAGTGACGGAAGCCAAATCTTTCTCCGAAGAAGATTTGATGGTCACCGAACCGGTAACTGTAGTACTCAGTAATATGGGATGGATTCGTGCCGCCAAAGGTCACGATATCGACGCAGCTGGATTAAATTACAAAGCCGGCGATAGCTTGCGTACCTTTGCGCTGGGTAAGTCCAACCAGCCTGTGCATATTATCGATTCTACGGGTCGCAGCTATTCACTTGCCGCTCATAGCCTGCCTTCTGCCAGAGGCCAGGGTGAGCCGGTCACAGGCAGATTAAGCCCTCCCTCAGGAGTTGAGTTTATGGCGCTACAAATGGGCGCGCCAGAGCAGAAAATTTTAATGGCGTCCGATGCCGGCTACGGCTTTATCTGTCAGGTACAGGATTTACAGGCCAATAAAAAAGCGGGTAAAGCGGTACTAACTCTGCCGGCAGAATCCAAGGTGCTGCCTCCTTGCGATATCGCGGATACGGAAACCTCGTTGCTTGTCGCGGTAAGTAATGAAGGGCGCATGGTGGTCTTTTCGGTAGCAGACTTGCCAGAATTGTCTCGCGGCAAGGGTAACAAGATCATTAGTATTCCGAGTGCTCGGGTGAAAAGCCGAGAAGAGTTTATGGCGGCGATTGTTGTTGTACCCGATCAAAAATCAGTACTGGTTCACAGTGGCAAGCGCCATATGAAATTAAAGTTCGGCGAACTAGATCATTTTCGCTGCGAAAGAGGCCGGCGTGGTGCCAAACTTCCTAGAGGTTTTCAGCGAGTGGATGCACTGAGTCTAGAGCAAGATGCCCAGACCCAAGCTCAGGCCCAATCAAACGAAGAAGAACAATCAGAATAAATCTGGAGAGATTAGATGGAAGGTATAGCAGATAGCATCATCGTCCTGGTAACCAATTTGGTTATCGCCGCGGCGATATTCATTATTGGTAAAAAAGTGGCGAAATGGGTTTCAAACCTCGTAGCCAAAACTATGACGCGTCGGGACACAGATCCAGCACTGATCGGGTTTGTCTCCAGCCTATTAAACTGGGCTTTGCTGGCCTTTGTTGTGATCGCGGCTCTTGGCCAAGTGGGGATTCAGACAGCCTCTCTGGTCGCCGTATTAGGTGCCGCAGGTCTTGCTGTTGGTTTGGCTCTACAGGGCTCGCTATCCAACTTTGCTGCCGGCGTTTTAATACTTATCTTCCGCCCCTTCAAGATTGGCGATGTAGTTGAACTATCTGGCGTTGTTGGCAGCGTGGTTGGTATTCAGATCTTTACGACTGAACTGGCGACACCGGACAACAAACAAATAATTGTGCCAAATTCCTCTGCGATCGGCGGAATTATTACTAACTACTCAGCGAAGCCAACGCGTCGCGTCGATATGGTTTTTGGTATTGGATATGGAGATGACATCGATAAGGCGCGAGATATTATTTTGGATATCCTCAACTCGGATGACCGAATTCTTAAAGACCCAGAGCCTGTTGTTGCCGTGTCAGAATTGGCGGACAGTAGTGTAAATTTTGTGACTCGCCCTTGGGTGAATGCCGCCGATTACTGGGGTGTGAAGTTTGATACCACTGAGGCGGTTAAGAAACGCTTTGACGCCGAAGGCGTCTCGATTCCATTCCCGCAACAGGATGTGCATATGCATCAGGTATCGGAATAGGGTTAGACTCTGTCTTTAAGCTGGGCTCTTTAATCTTCGAGCTTCGCTCGGAGCTCAGCTAAGCGTTTTTGAGCGGCGTCACGATCCAGTGGCGCCGCTTTTTTATTTGTCTCAGAGCTATTATCTGCCGCCGGTTTTGCTTCTATCGCTGGCAGATGTTCTCCACGCATCATTGCCTCAAGCAGGTTTTGATACTGCTGTCTGAAGATGGGAAAGCTGTAGTTTTCATCACTGCTGGCTAATCGGTGCCAGCCTGTTTTCTGACCGGCATGGTAGACAAGGGGGTGACTCCAGCTAAATTCGACTTTTGGGCTGGGAGCGTTGCATGCCTCAATAAAGGCTGATCGTGCATCGGGAACTGGTTTGCCGTCCTTGTCCAGGCAGCAGGCTTGCAGCATTTGCGCCAGCGTGGGCAAGAACTCACTACGCTGAACGATTATTTCAGCGCCACCGACTATTACTTCAGCAGGAACCTGGCTAAGACTGCTCAGCCACAGTTTTTTAATGGTGTTGAGCGTCTCCGTATCTGGGAAGGCTTTGTAATATTGGTTGTGATAATTCACACGGAAGATCGAGAAGACGGTATTTACCGCTTCTATCTGATCCTGATTCGGCTTAGCCCTAGTCTGCCCAGCTGGTGTCGGTAAGGTCATCGATTAGTTTTCTTGCTCTGGTGGTTTGATTGCCTGCTGCAGTGTGAGCGGTTTGCCACTGGTGCTTTATAAATTGTAGATAGGTGGTGTTCCAGGAAGACCGAACCTCGTTTCTGTCACGCCAATAAATAATGAATTCTGGAATTTTTTCTCTAGCAAACTCCAGATCAATTCGTGCTAAGCGCAAGACATCATAAACGTCTTGGTTCGGTTTCCAATCTGCACTCATGGGTTTGGGGTCGACGTCGTTTTCTACGGTGTGCTGGTAACGTGCCCACTGTCTTTTAACATGGGTAATAAAGCGCGCATTCCAGGTGTTTGAGGCTTCACCCTTCTCGCGCCAGAACAAGACAAACTCTGGGATAGCGTCTTCGATAAAAGAGCGTGAAACTCCCGCCTGCCCAATCAAAATCTCCAACGCGTCTTCAGAGGGGTTCCAGTCTGACTTCATTGGCATGGGTTCTGAAGAATTGTTCTGTTCCCAGGGAAGGTCAGTTGCCTTATTTTGTTCGGCCTGCCATCGGTTCCATTCGCGAATAACCTGTTTCATAAAACGGTTACCCCAAGCGTGTCGAGACTCACCTCTTTCTAGCCAATACTGCACAAAGGTTGGAACTTGGCCCTCAACAAACTCTTTAGGAATTCCCTGTTGAGCGAGAAGGCGCTGGGTGCTGCTATCCGGTTGCCAATTAGGCGCTATGCGGCTCGCTGGACGGAATTCAGAATTGCTATTGGCAGCATTCTGGACAGATGTCACTCCAGAGACTGTGCCGCTGGCAGCGCCGCTTTGATTAGCTGCGGCGCTCTGATTAAAAGCAAAGCGAATTTCACCGGATTCTGTGAGAGGTGCTGAGGCGACCAGCAGCACTCCTTTGTCTCGCAGGCTCTCGCAGATTCGCTGCATATCGGCGCTGCTCCAGAACGCCAGATCAGAATTCAGTTGCTGAATATTGACCTCAAACCATTGCTGCCCCTGAGACTCTCTGGCCGACTGAAAATTGGCCACGTCCGCAAAATACGACAGCAATACCGTTTCTTCCAGGCCGATGGTGGCGGCGAGCGACGGGGACACAACAAGGTGTCGCTCCGGTATTAACGAGGACATAAGCTCATTCGAGGGCCATAAATTTGGGACTCCACATGCTACACTCGGTCGCATTCAAAGGTAAGCATTTTTCAACTTTCAGAGAGCAGAAATTGGCGAAATCTAAATCGGCATTTGTGTGCACGGATTGCGGCGCTGATTACACCAAGTGGCAGGGGCAGTGCACCGCTTGCAATGCTTGGAATACCCTTTCAGAAATACGGCTTTCGCTCGCTGCGGCGTCGCGTAAAAGTAAATCGTCCGGCTACGCTGGTGCTGTATCCTCAGGTCAAAAGCTCTCAGAAATTGACGTTGCCGAAGAACCGAGAACGAGCAGTGGGTTTGCAGAACTAGATCGAGTCTTTGGCGGCGGCATGGTGCTGGGATCTGCGGTGCTAATCGGCGGCGAACCGGGCGCTGGCAAAAGTACTTTGTTGTTACAGATGATGTGCGAGCTCGCAAAAACTGAAAAAGCACTCTATGTCACCGGAGAGGAATCGCCCCAGCAAATTGCCCTTCGTGCTAAGCGATTAGGATTACCCACAGAGCACCTGTCCGTAATGGCAGAGACGTCCCTCGATGCCATTATGGCGACGCTGGAAAAAGACGCGCCCAAAATTCTCGTGGTTGACTCGATCCAGGTGGTTTACCGCGAAGACATTGCTTCAGCACCAGGCAGTGTTTCGCAGGTTCGCGAGTGTGCCGCCGAACTGGTTCGTTTTTCCAAGCAGCGCGGCACTATCCTGATTCTTGTTGGCCATGTCACCAAAGAAGGCTCCCTGGCTGGTCCTAAGGTGCTTGAGCATATGATCGACTGCTCGCTCTTGTTGGAGAGTTCCGATGATTCTCGCTATCGCATGCTGCGCAGTCGTAAAAATCGCTTTGGTGCGGTAAATGAACTTGGCGTGTTTGCTATGACCGACACAGGCATGAAAGAAGTGGGCAATCCATCCGCTATCTTCCTAAGCCGCAATGAAAATACCTCCTCGGGAAGCATAGTAACTTCGGTATGGGAGGGCAGCAGACCTTTGCTAGTTGAAATTCAGGCACTTGCTGATGCTAATCAGTATCAGAACCCAAGAAGGGTAGTAGTGGGGCTTGAAGCCAACCGTTTGGCTATGTTGGTGGCGGTGCTGCATCGCCACGCAGGTATTGCCGTAGGCGACCAGGATATATTCCTCAACGTTGTTGGCGGAGTGCGAATTACAGAAACGGGAGCCGACCTGCCCGCCATATTGGCCATTCTTTCTAGTATGAGAGAAAGAGAAATTCCCCGTGACCTAATTGCCTTTGGAGAGGTGGGGTTGGCTGGTGAGCTGCGGCCCGTAAGCAATGGCCAGGAACGCCTTCGTGAGGCCGCCAAACAAGGTTTTAGCCGAGCAGTGGTTCCTTATGCCAATCGGCCACAAACGGCCATTAAAGGAATGAAGGTGATTGCAGCTAAGACCTTGGTTGAGGCAGTGGAAGTTATTTGAGTTATTTGCCAGATAGATTTGTGAACTAAAAAAGGGGCCGAAGCCCCTTTTTTGAATCCAAATCCAAATACCTAGATATCGTTATAACCTCTTTCATTATGCAGGTTGATATCCAGACCTTGAGTTTCTGTATCTGCGTCAACTCGCAGCCCAACCATCGCATCAATAATTTTCAAAATGATAAAGGTCACAATCGCTGTGTAGATGAATGTCGAGCCGATGCCTATTAACTGTATGACCACTTGCGATCCCATGCTAGCTCCGTCTCCTTGGCCACTAAATACGCCAAGCTGGTTGGAAGCAAAGATACCGACCATAAAGGTTCCGAGTATGCCGCCGACACCGTGCACTGGGAATACGTCGAGTGAGTCATCAATTTTAAGCTTCTGCTTGATAGCCTGAGTGGCCAGATAACAAATTACACCAGCTGAAATACCAATTATTAACGCGCCACCAGGGCCCACAAAACCCGAGGCTGGAGTAATGGTGCCGAGGCCTGCCACCATTCCAGTAACAATACCCAGAACGGAGGGCTTGCCAAAACGTATCCATTCCATGGTCATCCAGGCAAGTGAACCAGCCGCGGCTGAAATATGGGTTACCAGCATGGCCATTCCCGCATCACCGTTCGCCGCCAGCGCAGAGCCGGCGTTAAAGCCGAACCAACCGACCCAGAGCATGCCAGCACCAGTAACACACATGGTCAGGTTGTGCGGAGCCATGGGTTGAGTGGGGAAGCCATTTCGGTTCCCGATAACCAGTGCAGCGACTAGCGCGCCAACACCTGCAGTGATATGAACAACAGTACCGCCGGCAAAGTCGAGAAGACCCATTTGGCCGAGCCAGCCTCCGCCCCAAACCCAGTGGCATATGGGTGCGTATACAAGTACAAGCCAGATTACAGTGAAGATCAGCATGGCAGAGAATTTCATTCGCTCAGCAAATGCACCAACTATTAGGGCTGGCGTGATGATGGCGAAGGTCATCTGAAACATGGCAAAGACAGACTCAGGGATATCTCCCGCGAGCGTATCTTCCATAATGCCTGCGAAGAAAAACTGTGAGGTTCCTCCGATAAAGGCGTTTGCAGCGCCACCATCGGTGAAGGCGAGGCTATAGCCCACCAGCAACCAAACAATGGATGCCACACAGGTGATGGAAAAACACTGCATCAGCACAGAGAGTACGTTTTTAGTTCTAACCAAGCCTGCATAAAACAGAGATAGGCCAGGAATTGTCATAAAGAGAACTAATGCCGTTGAGGTGAGAATCCAGGCGGTATTGGCTTGGTTAAGCTCTTGTGCAGAAGCTGCTGAAGCAGCGGTTAATAAAAAAAGCGCAAATATTGTGCGAAACGCCATATCGAAAGTCCCCCCCGGGTTTATTGGCATTACATAGAGTGGTGACCACAGACAGTGCATTAGCTTTTTTGCGTCACGCTATTGGTGCGTATTAAAGACAATAGTGGTGCGTAAAGTCCACCCCTGTTGTGCAGACTGGTGGACTTTTAACCTGAACTAGACAGCGCAAAAAATTCACAGGCTGCAATTTGATTGCATCGAATCAATATTTCCTTAACCCAAGATCAAGATTCGAATCGCTTGTTCACAAAGGTTACATATCTTTACCGCTGCGAATGACCTCTTTACTAAAAGCGTCGGCAATATGACGCCATCTTAGATAAAGGTAGATTGAAAGATGAAACAGATCAGCGGACTTATTTTCACAGCATTGCTGCTAACAGCAGGGACTACTTCGGCGGCTTCCATCGAACATGAAGAAACTCTTGTGCAAGATATGCCTGCACGTGGTGTCCCTCACCAAGTTGCCTTCCGTCAGAACGTTTCTCGTCACGTAGATCGAGCTATCGAGACATATCTTGATTCGCAGGGAGACCTGGTGATTGCAGGTATGTATGAATCCCCAGCCGCAATGACTCCTATTGAGATAGTAGTAGGGCACTAAAGATTTGAGAATTTCGCACAGTTCCATTCCCCCAACTCTGGAAATTTAAGTGCGTTCTACTTAGCGGCCTTCGGGCCGCTTTTTTTTCACATTTTTACAATAATGCTGGAACTGTTTACTTCGCTGTGCTCAAAATAGGTGCTACTAAAAAGAAGAGCTAATAAATTGAAGTTGGAATTGCTGCGCTCGGTAAAGCTAGGGTTATTGTTGCTGGCTTCTGGTCTTGTGACCTCTTGCTCAAGTACCAATGTGAACATACTACCCGATCGCTTTGAGACCGAGGTGCTCGCAGATGGCAGCAAGAGATTTTTGTTTGAAGTGCGTTCAGGACCGGGCGCGGGCAGACGGGAAGGCAGGGACAGGCTCAACGCAGAAAATATGAGATTAGCCCTCGATAGTTACTTCGAGCAGCACCCTTTCTGCGAAGAGGGATATTTCTTGTACGACCAGGGTTTTGATGGCAATGCTTATACAATTTTAGGTGAATGTCAGGAGTCAGCAGAATAAGCTGACAACCATAAATTTTGAAAATGGGTGATCGAATTGAGTGAACGACTATTATTGGTAGATGACGACAAGTCCCTGAACGAGCTACTTAGCCAGTATCTGAATAGTTCAGGTTTTGAAGTTTCTACGGTCACATCCGGTGAGAAAGCGATCTCGCTTTTGCAGCAGGATTCCAATTTCGATCTGTTGGTTATCGACGTCATGATGCCTGGGATAAGCGGCCTTGAATTGCTACCCATTATTCGCTCGCGATGGAATATACCTGTGATCATGCTAACCGGCAGAGGCGAAGATATTGATCGCATTCTCGGCTTAGAGATGGGTGCAGATGACTACCTGGCTAAACCCTGCAATCCACGAGAATTGCTAGCGCGTATCAAAGCTGTTTTACGACGTACCAGTGAAAATACGGCCGAAGTGGCTGCCAGCATAGAGCTGCATGGAATCTGCGTTGATTCAGGTAGCCGTCAGGCCAGCATTGGTGATGAAAAACTTACGCTAACTACTGCCGAATTCGATGTGCTAAACGAATTGATGAAGAATGCCGGCGCGGTAGTGAGCCGTGAAGATCTTACTCGGAGAGTATTACATCGTGAACTTACCCCCTATGACCGCAGTATTGATGTGCATGTCAGCCGCGTACGGACAGCGTTGCGCAAACACTTTGACGAGCGCGATTTGATCGTCACCGTGCGTGGTGTGGGTTATCAGTTCGCCAAATAACGAAATATGATTTTACGAGCGCCGAGCAGCTTATTCTGGAAATTCTTTTTGGCCATCTGGGCAGGCTACGTCCTGCTAGTAGGTATCGCAGCCGGATTGATCGAAGACCAGTACGAATCTCGTTTTTCGGAGATTGGGGTTAGCGAGCGATATGGTCCGCTGGCGAACTATATTATTCGCCGCTACGAACAGGGAATTGATATATCCCGCCGAGAATTCCGACAGGTGAGAGAGGGATTCGAAAATGATGGCGCCAACGACGACCGACTCGTTATTCGAGATATGCAAAGAGATCGCGTAATTTTTGGTGATCGAGAGCGAGAAGAGAGCGCAAATATTATCGATTTTCGAATCACCGGTGAGAGCGGTACTACCTATATGGCCAATGTTGGAATACCGCCCAACAGAAACCCATTGCCCGTTTTGACCACCCCGACGGCGATTGCCACTGCCTTTGCAACCAGCTTGCTCTATAGCTGGTTCTTCACGCTCATACTTACCCGCCCCGTTAGCAGGCTAAAAGAGCATGTCCAGTCTCTGGGCCGCGGTTCTTTGGATCAGCGACTGGAAGGAAAGCTCATGAAGCGCCGGGATGAAATTGGAGATTTAGCTACTTCAATAGATGAGATGTCCTCCTACATCCAGGAATTGCTGAACTCGAAGCAGCGTCTGCTCTTCGATGTCTCGCATGAACTGAGAGCTCCTTTGGCTCGAATGCATGTGGCGGCTGGTATTGCTCGTGCGGAAGCGGAGTCTGCTGGTGCAAATACCGCTATGCACGATCGATTTGAGCAAGAGATTGATGCGCTAAATGCCCTAATTTCTGAGCTGATATTGCTGACAAAAACTGAGAGCGATACGGTGGAGCGGGAGTCTGTTTCTCTCCCAGAGCAATTACAGGCTGTGATAGATGACATGCAATTTGGCTCTGTTGATCGCGAGATCAAAACCCAGATTGGAATTGAGGCAGACCAGGTGGAGGTTTCGGTACCTCTTCTTGGCCGTGTGGTAAAAAATCTGATCGAAAATGCTCTGAAATATTCTCAGGATGAGGTTCTCGTGTCACTTTCAGATAGTGAAACTGACTGGGTTATCTGCGTCGAAGACAGAGGCGAGGGAATCCCAGAAGATCAACTCGAGGCAATGACTCAACCCTTTACCCGGCTGCAGTCCGAAAGTGTAGAAGGCTTTGGTCTGGGCTTGAGCATTGCGCACAGGGCCGCGGAAGCCATGGGTGGTAGCTTAACGCTGTCCAACCGAGAAGGCGGCGGGCTTTGTGCCTGCCTCCTTATCCCTAAAGCTTAGGTCGGTTATAAGTTCTGCTAGTTTAGCTTGCGATACTTCACTCGCTCTGGCGTCGTATCCTCACCTTTTCGTTTCACTAGGTCTTCGTGATACTCGGTGAAATTTCCTTCGAATAGTTTGACTTCGCTATCTCCCTCAAAGGCCAGAATATGAGTCGCGATTCGGTCGAGGAACCAGCGATCATGGGAAATCACCATGACGCAGCCGGGAAAGTTGAGGACGGCTTCTTCCAAAGCTCTTAAAGTTTCCACATCAAGATCGTTTGAAGGCTCATCAAGCAACAATAGGTTGGCGCCTTGCTTCAAAGTGTTTGCGAGGTGCAATCGACCGCGTTCTCCGCCGGAAAGATCGCCAACCCTCTTTTGCTGATCAGAGCCCTTAAAGTTGAATCGCCCGACATAAGCACGGGAGCTGACTTCGTAGTTTCCGATCTGCAGCATATCCAATCCATCGGAAACCGCTTCCCAAACATTTTTGTTGTCATCCAAGTTTTCGCGAGACTGTTCAACCATGGCCAGCTGAACCGTCTCACCTAGCTTGATTTCACCAGTATCTGGTCTTTCCATTCCTTCGATAAGCCGAAAGAGGGTGGATTTACCCGCACCGTTGCCGCCGATAATTCCCACAATAGATCCCTTGGGGATACTGAAATCCAGATTCTCAAAAAGGGCTTTGTCCTCAAAGGATTTGCTGACACCTTTGAATTCCACCACCACGTCACCCAAGCGCGGGCCAGGTGGAATATAGATTTCATTGGTTTCGTTGCGTTGCTGGAAATCTTTGGAATTCAGCTCCTCGAAGCGAGATAGCCGAGCTTTGTTCTTGGCCTGCCGTCCCTTGGGGTTCGAACGCACCCATTCTAGTTCTTGCTTAATGGCCTTCTGCCGAGCACCTTCCTCTCGAGCTTCCTGCTCTAGGCGAGCTTCTTTGGTTTCCAGCCAGGTGGAATAGTTGCCTTCGTAGGGGATGCCGTGACCTCGGTCGAGCTCAAGAATCCAACCAGCGACATTGTCGAGAAAATATCTATCGTGGGTTACGGCGACAACAGTTCCGGAAAAGTCGGCGAGAAAACGTTCCAGCCAGTAGACGGATTCGGCGTCCAGGTGGTTTGTGGGCTCGTCGAGAAGAAGCATATCTGGTCTTGATAACAGTAGCTTGCAAAGCGCCACACGGCGGCGCTCACCGCCGGAAAGGTTTTTAACCATGGCGTCCCAGGGCGGCAGTCTCAGTGCATCTGCAGCTCGCTCCATAGTGTTTTCGAGGTTGTGTGCGTCCCAGGACTGAATCACGGCTTCCAGCTTTTCCTGTTGTTTGGATAGCGCATCAAAGTCAGCGTCCGCTTCGGCATAAGCGGCATAGACTTCTTCGAGCTTTTTTAAAGCGCCCAGAGGTTCGTCCAGACCGTCCTCAACGTTTCCCTTAACGGTTTTCTCTTCGTTGAGTTGTGGTTCTTGCGGTAAATATCCAACACGGATATCCGGCATGGGACGAGCTTCTCCGAGGATATCGGTGTCTATCCCAGCCATGATTTTTAGCAGGGTAGATTTCCCCGAGCCGTTCAATCCCAGAACGCCGATCTTGGCTCCAGGGAAAAAAGAGAGAGAAATGTCCTTAAGAATTTCGCGTTTGGGTGGAACAATTTTTCCGACCCGATTCATTGTATAAACGTATTGAGACATGGAATACCGAACTGATAAACAGGTTGAATTAATGGAATTTGCTGCAGGCGCGAAAACTATCTGAACATGCGGCTGTACACAAGGGATTACAACTCTTAACCTAGTTGTAACTCAATTTGCGCGGCGATGATAGTAGCCTGTGTTTCCGATTTAGGGGGTATAACCGATGACCAAATTATTCGTAAAAAGCACCTGCGCTTTTCTACTTGTTCTGTTTAGTTCAGCTTTACTGGCTCAGGCGGAAATCCGTGGTCCTCGCGACTACGGCGTGGCGGGAGAAGAAACCTTGGGCGTGATTGCTGATGGTTCCGGCATAGAAGCAGGGCAGGCCGCCCCAGATGCCGAACTGCTTTCCATATATGGAGACTCCACCAAGCTTTCCGACCTTTGGGCCGATGAGCATGTGCTTCTTATTTTCTATCGTGGCGGCTGGTGCCCATTCTGCAACGCTCAGATTCGCGACCTAGCCGTTCAGTATTCCGAGTTTGAAGATCGCTCAGTTGTTCCGGTGTTAGTCAGCGTGGACGAACCAGATACAGCGTCGCTGCTAACGGCGACCTACGATGTGCCTTTTCCCGTGATGTCAGATTCCGACCTGGATGCCCATGAAGCCTATAACGTGGTGTTGGAAATTTCCGATGAGCAATACGAGGGAATGAAAGCACGGGGCATCGATTTGGAAGAGTATACGGGCACGGATGATCATGTATATGCAGTGGCTTCCAGCTTCCTGATTGAACAGGGAGGGCAACTTGTTTGGTCTCATGTCGATCTGAACTACCGCAATCGACCTAGTCCGGAGCAGTACATGGCCGTTGCGGACGAGTTGTTAGACGACGACTAAATTATTTTCTACCAATTTATTAAATAAGGGGCGTAGAATGCTCCCCTTATTTTTTAGCGAAGCTTTATTAACAAAGAATTTTGATCAATAAAATGAACTTCAATCATTTCCAATATTGTGCGACCAAACCATCAGGCCTATGGCTGATGGGCGCCATTGTGCGTGCGCGCATTGCGGAGACTCTTGAATACTAATCAAATAGTTTAAATTTAATTGATCGAACAAGAGCCGCAGCGTCAAAAACCCTGCGGCTTTTTTAGTTTTGGGGTTTTGGTTTTTCTTAACTGAAATTTCGTTTGTGGCATTTACCCGACACTGCCTTTTGCATATCGCGATCAGCAGTCAATAGGAGAAGAAAAATGTCGGTACCAGCAACCTACGCCTTTGTGATTGTAATTTGGTCAAGCACTCCGCTGATGATTCAGTGGAGCAGTGCGACTATGACGCCAATCGAATCCATTACCCTGAGAATCCTTATTTCTCTGGCAATTGCCCTGGTGGCCGCTCCGTTTTGGGGAGTGCGTATATGGGAAAAAGGAAGTCTCGAGCTGGGTACAAACTGGAAACTTTACCTAGCCTCTGGCTTTGGGATTTGTCCCTGCATGCCTCTGGTCTACATGGGATCCCAATATATTCCTTCGGGGCTGGTCTCTGTGCTTTTTGGCTTGTCGCCTTTTTTGGTAGGCCTCATGTCGGCGGTAATGCTTGGTGATCGCACAATGACACTCGGGCGCTATCTTGCTTTGGGTGTGGCAACAACGGGGTTGGCGGTTATCTTTATTGACGGCAAAGAAATCGGTTCGCAAGCCTATCTGGGGATCTGCCTGCTTCTGGCAGCAGTATTGTTCTTCTCTTTGAGCAGCATCTTAGTGAAACGCTATGCGGCAGAGGTAAAGCCGATCCAACAATTAGTGGGATCACTCTCGGTGGCTTCCCTTTTATTGATTGCCTGGTGGGCACTTTTTGATCGGGGATTGCCCGGAGAATTTACCCAGAAATCCTTTTGGTCGCTGATCTATTTGGCGTCCGCCGGTTCTGTGTTGGGCTTTTTGGGATACTTCTATTTGATGCAAAGGATTTCGGTAAATTTGGTAACCCTGATTCCACTTATTACCCCAGCCCTTGCGATTTGGTTGGGATTTGCCCTGAATGGAGAAAATCTAACCCAGCGGCTGGTTGTGGGCAGCGCGCTTATCCTCTTTGGTATCGCCTTGTTTAATAAATTTCGACCAAGGCGGGTTTTCCCAATTTAAAAATAGAGAGGGAAATAGAAAGGAACTAGAAATACAGAGAAGCAGAAGAGTTGATCTAACGCAGGGAGGCGTTGGATCTATCCCGGCCAAGTGATGGCAGATTTGTGGCTATCGATGAGATCCTATGTGCTCGTATTTTTGGAGCCGCCAAAATTGCCTAAGAATAAAGCGAGCTAGTGCTAGGGTGCTAGCTCTCCTCAGCTGAACTCTGGCAGGTATCAGGGGAGATAGTGACCTCGGGCAGGTTATCCCGAGCACCTTGTTGTCGAATCACACTTCGCATTTCCATAAAGCCGACTTTCTCTGAGGTAATGGCACTTAAGGCCATGTTGCCGCTGCCGTCGCGGGCAGGCCAACCGAGAATAGTGATGGTCTCTCCAATTTCAGCAAAATCTCGAACATGACCGTCGCGTTCCCAGAGTCGAATTGCTTTAGTGACAATGTCCCAGGTTTCTACGCTGCCGTCGTCGCAGGTAGATTCAAAAACCATGGTGATGTGAGGTTGAACCCAATTAAATTCCTTAAGAATGCCGACACGCTCAATTTTGTTATCGATGTCGTAGATAGCGTAGGAATGATGAGCTTGGGCGGGCAGGGCAAAGAGAGCCGAGACAAAGCCTGCAATTGCGAATTTGGCTATTTGAGTGAGCGTTGGCAGGTTCATTATCTGTTCCCAAGTCCTTAATAATTAGAGTGCAAGGCTAGCAAGTTAATGAAACTCCGGCTATTCAACTTATCTGAATCAGCCAGGCGATTTGACTGAACGATGGAAGATGGTGGGCATCAAAGAAGCGAATCGCGTTAAGCTAGACGGCATTGGCTTGCTCAGCGTCCAACAGGAGTACAAAAGTTGATTTTAGAAATAGCGACCATTGATGTCATCCCAGGTCAGGAAGAGGGCTACGTGAATGCCTTTAACCAAGCTAAAGAGATAATTGCTAAAAAAAAGGGCTATATCTCTCACGAGCTACAGCGATGCATCGAAGATAGCAGTCGGTTTTTGGTGATGATTCAGTGGGAAACTCTTGAAGACCACACCGTGGGTTTCCGGGAGTCACCCGAATTCAAAGAATGGCGTGCCTTGATAGGCCCCTTTTTTAATTCTCCTCCCGACGTGAAGCACTATGAACTTGTCTGAACAATTGTTGGCGAACGAAGGGATGCTCAGGATGTCTTTTTTCCTGGGTGTGCTGGCTTTGATGGCAATACTGGAAGCCTTGTTACCTCGAAGGCGACGTCAAATTCCAAGAGTTATTCGTTGGTCCAATAATTTCGCCTTGGTGGTGCTCGATTCGATGCTGTTGAATCTCTGTTTCCCCTTGCTCGCCGTGGCGATGGCGGCTCTTGCTATGGAAAATCAGTGGGGATTATTTAACCAAATAGAAGTACCGCTCCTGGTAGCTGTTCTTGTGTCCATTGTGTTGCTGGATCTTGCGATCTATCTTCAGCATGTGCTTTTTCACATAGTGCCGCCGCTGTGGCGATTGCATCGAGTACACCACACCGATCTTGATTTTGATGTGACCACAGGCATACGATTTCATCCAATAGAAATTCTTCTTTCTATGGGTATTAAGTTGTTACTGGTGATTTTATTGGGGCCTCCGGTCGTGGCCGTTTTGATCTTCGAAGTTATTCTGAATGCTTCAGCTATGTTTAATCACAGCAACCTCAAGCTTCCGCTAGCGCTGGATAGCCTGTTGCGACGCATAGTTGTCACTCCCGATATGCATCGTGTGCACCACTCGGTGATTGTGAAGGAGACTAATAGCAACTACGGATTTTTCCTTCCTTGGTGGGATCAGTTGTTTGGTACCTATATTGATCAGCCTGAAAATGGGCACGAAGGAATGACTATTGGTATAAGCGAATTTAGAGCGCGCGAAGAGGCGCGTTTAGACAAGATGTTACTGCAGCCGTTAAAGAGCGGAAGCACTCCAACACAAGGGGAAACCTATGATTAACCGCAAATTTCATCGGCTGGTATTTGCATTCTTTATGTCTTTTATCATGTCCTGTGTCATGTCCTTTGCGATCAGTCTCGCCAACGTCGGATTGGTAGACAATTTCTTTTGGGTCTGGATGGATGCTTGGTTTTTTGGCTTCTTTGTAGCCTTTGCCGGCGTGTTCACGGTATCGCCATTGGTGAACTGGTTGACTGAGGGTGTGTTGCAAGAGCCAGGTCTGTAAATGCAGTGCCTGAGAAGGAGGTTTTCTTGCTAGAGTCATTTGCTTCGGGCTCCTGTGCCGAATCGCACTAACTTTCGCAGTGAATTCCTATGTATAAGCTCTATATCGCCAATAAAAATTACTCCTCATGGTCGTTGCGGCCCTGGGTTCTAATGTCAGAGCTTGGGATCCCTTTTGAAGAGCATCTGGTCGCTTTTTCTGAGAAAAATAACTGGGACGAGTTCCGTAAATTTAGCCCAACCGGATTGGTTCCCTGTTTGTCCGACAACGAAACTCTGGTTTGGGAATCGCTTGCCATTGTCGAGTATCTCGCTGAAAAGCATTCCGAAGTTTGGCCCGAAAATTCCTCTGCGAGAGCCTGGGCGCGCAGTGCAACGGTGGAGATGCATGCAGGTTTTTCCGCTATTCGAAACCAATGTCCCATGACCTGTGGTCAGCGTATAAAAATGCACGAGATAGATTCGTCGCTTCAAAAAGATCTGGATCGCTTGGCGGAGCTTTGGATTCAGGGTTTGGAAAAGTTTGGCGGGCCCTTCCTTGCGGGAAATCTATTCACCGCGGTTGACGCCTTTTTCTGTCCCATCGCATTTCGCGCACAGTCTTATGGATTAAGTCTTGGCGATTTACCCGACCAATATATTCAGCGCCTACTTTCGATGGCCTCGATGCAGGATTGGTATGAAGCCGGATTGAAAGAGCCCTGGCGCGATAAAGGTCATGAGGAAGAAATAGCCGCTACGGGGGAGATTGTTGCGGATTATCGTGCTGCGGCTGTTTGACCTATGGTGAAAGCATCAATACAAAGGACGCAGCCTGACTCGGAGTACTACTTTGAAGAGGGCTGCTTTATTACCGAGCTTTCCAATTCTTCCGATGACCCGGATGTGTCTGTTGCTCGAGCTCGTGTTGAGCCCGGGAAAACCACCCGTTGGCACAGCCTAGAGGGTATTTCAGAGCGTTATATTATTCTTGAAGGGCAGGGCATGGTGGAAGTTGCCGATTTGGATCCCGAGATGGTTGGCCCAGGGGACGTGGTCATTATTCCTTCGGGGCAGCGGCAACGGATAACTAACTCGGGGGCAGTAGACCTAATTTTTCTGGCTATTTGCAGTCCGCGGTTCGATGCCTCGGCCTATAGGGATTTGGAGTAGCTTTGTGACGCGACTTCTTACTTCTTTTTGCATTCCGTTCATCTGCATCGCTCCCATTGAGACCCTCCAGGCTGATTGCGTTGTCCTTTTGCACGGTCTGGCTCGTCAGCCCGGCTCGATGAAATCCATGCAGGAAGCGCTGGTGGAAGAGGGTTATAGCGTGGTGAATATTGGCTACAAGTCGCGTTCAAAAGCCATTGAGGAACTAGCGCCAGAGGCGATAGAAAGCAGTTACGAACAGTGCCCTGAGGATGAATCCGTTCACTTTGTCACTCACTCCATGGGCGGCATCTTGCTGCGCTATTACCTTGAACAGGAAGACCTATCGCGGCTGGGCAGGGTAGTCATGCTGGCTCCGCCCAACCAGGGCAGTGAAGTAGTGGATGGTATCGGCTGGTTACCGGGATTTGATTTGTTTAATGGCCCAGCGGGAGATCAACTGGGAACTGATGAAAACAGTATTCCCCTCAGTTTGGGTCCGATTGAATTTGAACTCGGGATAATCGCGGGCACAAAAACGGTAAACCCCATTCTTTCGCAATTCTTGGAAAATCCGAACGACGGAAAAGTCTCGGTGGAACAAACCAAGGTGGAGGGAATGGACGATCATATCGAAGTGCCGCATTCCCACACCTTTATGATGCGAGCTTCTTTGGTGATTGAGCAAAGCATCAACTTTATTCAGCACGGCGAATTCTCGCAGGAGTAAAAACGCCAGTTGCCGAAGGTTTGGCAGCTAGTGGCTAAATACTCCAGCGGCCAGTTTCTTCGAAGATTTCCAGCACTTCTCCAGTGCGTGAGATCTCACAGCGGTAACGCAGCGGCCCGCGCTGTGAATCCATCATCGAGCTGGCATTTATCCAATAGGTGAAATTGCTCCCCCGAAATGAAGCCGCAGACTCTCTCTGGAAACGCATGCCGTCGTAGTCAGACGAGTTTTCGATCTGCTCTTTACACATCTCTGCTCCGTCAACTCCGTTAATCCTTGAAACGGATGCCGCATTGGCGCTGGCGCTAATTAGAACGCTGGAACCGAATAAAAGGCCTATTAGGCTAGATGTCAGAAGTAAGTTTTTCATTTGATATTCCTCTTTTCAGTCTTGAAAAATAAGTTCGTAATAAAGATTAGTTTTAAAACACAACTAATAATTTATTCGCAAAAGTTTTAAAATGCAACTAATATATGAAAATATTTTTGAAAATGTTCGGACCCTGAGAAATGGCTGAGAAGAGAACAACTCGATTAGATTGCGCTATGGCCCAAGCACTGCATGTCATTGGTGACTATTGGACTATGTTGATTTTGCGAGATTTGATGATGTTTGGTGGTACCAGACGTTTTGAGTCTTTGCGCGATGGATTACAGATTTCTCGCAATATTTTGACTGAGCGACTGCGTTTGTTGGTAGAAAAGGAAATTATTCGCAAAGTACCGATAGCAGAAGGTGCTCGACGTATGCAGTACAAACTAACCAGGAAGGGTTGGGAATTAGCGCCCATCTGCTTGGCAATGTCTTATTGGTGCATAAGGTGGGGTGAAGATGAGGTGCCAGAGCGATACGCCTTTGTTGATAAGGCGACAGGTAAACCCGGCATTGTCCCCGGCATAGTGAACGAAGAGGGCAAACCCTTAGGTCCAGGTGACTTGGCGGTTCACACACTTACTCAAGATGCAAAAGACTATATGGAGCAATTTGCTACACCAGAAAATGCAGACTGAGCTTTATACTAGAGGTTAACTAACAATCCCTAAGGAACAATCTGTGTCTCAGTTAGAAAATGTCATCCTCACCAAAAAAGCCAATGTCTATTTTGATGGAAAGGTCACCAGCCGTACGGTAGAAAAAGCCGATGGTTCAAAGGTTACTTTGGGAATCATGATGCCCGGAGAATATGAATTTGGCACAGCTGAAAAAGAGATTATGGAAATTCTGGCCGGTGAACTGGACGTACTCTTACCTCAGGAAACCGAATGGAAATCCGTGAGTGCGGGTGAGTTCTTTGAGGTTCCAGCGGATTCGAAATTTCAACTCAAGGTACACCAGCTAGCTGATTATCTCTGTTCCTATATCAGCTAATTATGCGAGGTTATTTTAGGGTCTCGAAAGAAAGCTGCGCATCCCTTAGCTCAGGCGATGCGCGACCATTCATTCGATTAGTGAATTGTTCGTATTAAAAAATTCCCTGGCAGACAATCATAATCACGCCGGACACCACCACATAAAAGAAGTCCACTACTAGGGCGTAACAACTTTTCTTGCACCAGGCGCCGTTGCTCACCACAAAGGCTGCCGCGGTGAGAATTGCCAGAATGGCTGTGATCAAGGCATTAGCAGTGGCAGTGATTCCAATGACGGTGGACAGCAATAACAGGGCGATAACCTGAGCCAGCATGGGAAAGGCTGGTGGTTTTTCTGGGGGCTCAGGCGGTAAACCAGACCCTTCAGCCCATTTTTTAAGGAAAAGGATCGGGCTATACCAAACCCAGCCAACCAGGAAAGAAACAACTGCACCGACAACTATCGCCAGCCAGCTAAGCTCTGCAAAATTCTCCATTGTTACCCCCAATCGTTAGATATTTGAGATTGCGCTCTGAACTTTATACCCAGCGGAACTGGCTTGCTAGGCAAGAACACTGCCCAGAGCTAACTTAAAAGAGAGTCCAGAGTATCCAGAATGCGAGTCCATCCACCTCGGTGGTCCTCTCGCGCTTCCTCGTTGAGAAATTTCACCTGAGTGAGTTCAACCTCTGTTCCACCATCAACTTCGGAAAAATTAAGGGATACGGTTGAGCCGTCCACTGAGTGTCCAGACTGCCAGGTAAAGATAAGGGAAGAGTGCGGATCGATCGCGATGTATTCACCGGTGTGAGGCATTTCCCTGTCTCCGGCAACCATCATAATTTTAAAACTTCCGCCGACGCGGGCATCAGACTCTGCCAAGGGCACAGTGACACCCTCGCCGGGAATCATAAACTTGGCGAGTATTTCCGGGTCGAGCCAGGCATTAAAGACGGACTCAATGGGTGCATTTATTGTTTTTGAGACGCTAAGAGTTAAGTCGCTCATTTTTATTTCCCTCTTTATTCTCTTCTAGCAAAATTTTTTCCAAATGACTCAGTCGTAAATCCCAGATAGATCTGAGTTGTTCAAACCAGTTGTCGATTTCAGTGACCGGCCCGAGATTGGCTTCGATCAAATGAACTCGGCCGACGGTCTTGCGTGTTACCAAACCGGCAGACTCCAACACCTTGATGTGCTTGGAGACGGCATTAAGGCTAATGTCGTATTGATTGGCCAGATCGGTAACCCGAATGGGTCCTTCCTGGACAACGCTGGTTAACAGCGACCGGCGAGTGATATCGCTAACCGCTTTAAGGATCTCTGAGAGTTGTTGCTCGTTTGTTTGTTCAGTCATTTGTTCAACCATGAGGTTGAATATACTTTGATAATTTTAATTGTCAACCTTTTGGTTGAATAATCTCTGAGGTTTACACTGCGCTCCATGAATTTATCCACCGCAACAGCGCGTTCTCAGTCTCTCGGCGAAGAGATTGCCAACTCTGTAAGTCATGGAGTTGCGGCACTGCTTTCTTTGGTGGCACTTCCGATCTTAGTAGTCGGCGCGGTGCAGCAGGGTGGGGCACTAAATATTGTCAGTTCCAGTATTTTTGGTGTCAGTCTGGTGTTGCTCTATCTGGCTTCTACTCTGTGTCATTCGCTTCCTCAGGGTAAAGCCAAGCGCGTATTTGAGATTCTGGATCATTGCGCGATTTATCTCCTGATTGCTGGAACCTATACCCCCTTTCTCTTGGTTTCTCTTGGCGGGGGCTGGGGCTGGAGTTTGTTCGGTGTCATCTGGGGATTAGCCCTCTTGGGTGTGCTTTTTAAATCAATTTTTGGCATCCGGTATCCCATGGCATCCAACGCGCTTTACCTACTGATGGGCTGGTTAGTCTTGGTTGCCATCAAACCCATGATGGCCGCGGTGCCATCTGCCGGATTGGCCTGGCTTCTTGCGGGTGGCCTGGCTTACACCTTGGGCGTTGTATTTTTTGTCATGGACAGTCGCTGGAAGTTTGCCCATTTCATATGGCACTTCTTTGTGGTGGCGGGTTCCGCCTGTCACTTTGTGGCTGTCTTTTTCTACGTGAGATAAAACATGGTCGATATTCAGTTAGACGAACTTGAGCGCGCCTCTGAGCAGTTAGAACGCAAGGCGTTGCAGAGTTTGCATCAGCACTGTTTGCCTGATCTGAGGGCGGACTTGGGACTGGATCTGATTGAAGTTGAAGATGGTCTGATTGCCTGCAGCTCAACCGACTCCAGTATTTTGCTCAATCGTGTTGCCGGTTTAGGTGTGCACAAGTCAGTTACTGTGGATGCACTGCGTCAGGTGCAGGAAATCTATGCATCTCGGGGCATTGCCAACTACTTTCTCCACATCTATCCAGATAGCTTGGAAGCAGATGCTCAGCAGATGCTCGATGGGGAAGACTTTGACAAGAGACGCGGCTGGATGAAGTTTTGCGCAAAAGACCCCCAGCCTAGGACTGCAGAAACCGAGCTGAGAGTTGAGCAGGTTGGTGTGGATAAGTCCGAAGACTTTGGCCGAATCGTCTGCAATGCTTTTGGGATGTCAGATCTATCAATACCTCTGTTGGCCTCGCTGGCAAATGACGACCGATGGAAATTATTCGTTAGCTATGACGGCGATCAGGCAGCTGGTGCAGGAGCGATATTTATCGAAGGCAATATGGGCTGGATTGAGTGGGGTGCTACCGATCCAGATTTTCGTCGACGTGGTAGTCAGGCCGCCATTATGGCCGCACGGCTGAATCTGGCTTCAGAAATGGGGGTGGACTACGTCTTTACCGAAACCGGCGAAGAGGTTGAGGGTGATCCCCAACATTCCTACAAGAATATCCTCAAGGCAGGGTTTGAAGAATCCATTCTTCGGGCTAACTACGCGCCTAGTCAACCCTAGCTTTACTTTGGTCCGCGTGGGTCGTTCTTCGGCCGTTGGCGTTTTTTCTGTGGCCAGGAAGTATTCCCATCATCCCTGCGTCCCGCGCCGCTAGAAATGGTTCGGTTTTTTTGCCCAGACTGTTTCTGCTCGCCTGACTGAGGTTTCCCGCTGTTTGGCTTCCCAGCGCTTGAATTTCCAGAGTTTGGATTTCCAGAGCTAGCCTTTCCAGAAGAAGCTTTGCCGCCTCTGCGCCTATTGTTGTTTGTTCTGTTTCCGCCGTCATTGCTACTTTTGTTGCTGCTTCTGTCGTCTCTCCGCCCAGAACCAGAATGTTGTCCGCCAGACCGAGATTGGGATTGTTTTGGCTTCTTGGGTTTTTTCGCTTTAGAGGGTTTGGTATTCAGCTGGGTTTCGGGAAGGTCATGCTGAGGGTCAAAGCCTTCGACATATTCCCGCTCCAGCAATTTTTTAGTAAGCCGCTCAATATCCTTCAGCTGTTGCAGTTCGTCTGCACTCACCAAAGAGACGGCCTGACCTTCAGACCCCGCTCGACCGGTGCGTCCGATACGGTGCACATAATCTTCTGGCACATTAGGTAAATCAAAATTCACCACCTGAGGCAGTTGGTTGATATCAAGACCGCGAGCAGCGATATCAGTTGCCACAAGCACCTGCACCTTATTTGCTTTGAAGTCGGCAAGCGCTCTGGTGCGTGCTCCCTGACTCTTATTACCGTGAATGGCTGCGGCGTGGATGCCAGCGGCATCAAGTTTTTTGGCTAGCTTATTTGCACCGTGCTTTGTTCGTGAAAATACCAGCACCTGCCACCAGTCATTTTCTTTGATCAGTTTGATCAAAAGGGCTGCTTTACGGCTCTTGTCTACTGGAACGATCCACTGCTTAACTGTGGGAGCAGCGGCATTCTCCGGCGTAACGGATATCTCCACCGGCTGGTTGACGATAGTTTTCGCTAGTTGGCGAATGTCCTTAGAGAAGGTTGCCGAGAACATCAGGTTTTGTCGTTGCTGCGGCAATAGCTTAATGATCTTGCGAATGTCGTGAATAAAGCCCATATCCAACATGCGGTCAGCTTCATCAAGGACCAACACTTCTAGATGATCAAACTTCACCGCATTTTGGCTGTACAGATCTAAGAGCCGACCCGGCGTGGCCACAAGGACATCGACGCCGCCGCGCAGTTTTTGCATCTGAGGATTGATCTTCACACCACCAAAAACTACCGCGGATCGCAGAGGCAAATTTTGCCCATAGGTTTTTACGCTTTCACCAACCTGAGCGGCCAGTTCTCGAGTGGGAGTAAGCACCAAAACTCGAGCTTGATTATATTTTGCGTGTGTCCCTTTACTTAGGTTTTCCAGGATCGGCAGTGTAAAACCGGCCGTCTTTCCGGTGCCTGTCTGTGCTGCTGCCATCACGTCTTTGCCTTCCAGAATGGCTGGAATTGCCTTGGCTTGGATGGGGGAGGGTGTGTCGTATCCCTTGGCGGATACAGCATCCAGCAAAGATTGGCAGAGACCTAGGTCGGAAAATTTCATAGTGAGATTTGATTCGCCGTTTTTTGGTAGTCGACGATGATCCTGATTGATTAGCAGTGTGAAAGGTTGAATGGCGCGCATCTTACTCGCACTCGAAGCCAGTTACGAATTGGCTTGAAATGCAGTCTTAGGATTAGGAATAAATTACTGCATAAATAGTCTAAGAACTCCCTTTTAGGGTGTCTTAAATTGACGATCTCTGGTGTACAATTCTGCGCTTCTATTTTTGCGCTGTGGCACTTTCCCGCGCTGCTTATTTCCCTAATCAGGATCAAAAATGTTTGATAAATCCGTAACCATTTCCAGCTTTGACCCCGAACTCGCCGATGCCATTGCCAAGGAAGAAGTCCGCCAGGAAGAGCATATTGAATTGATTGCCTCTGAGAACTACACCAGCCCAGCGGTAATGGAAGCTCAGGGTACGGCGCTAACCAATAAATACGCTGAGGGCTACCCTGGCAAGCGCTACTACGGTGGTTGCGAATACGTCGATACCGCAGAACAGCTGGCGATCGATCGAGTCAAACAACTCTTTGGTGCTGACTACGCCAACGTGCAACCCCACTCGGGTTCGCAAGCAAACTCAGCAGTGTTTCAGGCCCTGGTTAAGCCAGGCGATACCATTCTCGGAATGAGTCTGGCAGACGGTGGTCACCTGACTCACGGAGCAAAACCGAGCTTCTCTGGTAAAAACTACAACGCCATTCAATACGGTCTGGATCCCGATACGGGGGAGATTGACTACGATCAGGTTGAAGCACTGGCTCAAGAACACAAACCCAAAATGATTATTGCGGGCTTTTCGGCCTACTCAGGTATTGTCGACTGGCAAAGATTCCGAGACATATCGGACGCTGTTGGTGCCTGGTTTATGGTGGACATGGCCCATGTTGCCGGTCTGATCGCTGCGGGTGTTTACCCCAGCCCGATTCAAATCGCCGATGTGTGTACGTCCACCACACACAAAACCCTTCGCGGCCCACGAGGGGGAATCATTCTGGCAAAAGCCAACGAAGAACTAGAGAAAAAATTCAACTCCGCCGTATTCCCGGGCGGACAGGGCGGCCCACTTTGTCATGTAATCGCGGGTAAGGCGGTAGCCTTTAAGGAAGCCCTTGATCCTTCCTTTACCACTTACCAAGAGCAAGTAGTGACCAACGCCAAAGCAATGGCTTCTACATTTATCGAGCGTGGCATTGATATCGTTTCCGGCGGCACTCATAACCACCTAATGTTGGTAAACCTGATCGGTAAACCTTACACAGGTAAGGACGCAGACGCAGCGCTCGGCGAAGCCAATATTACTGTCAACAAAAATGCAGTTCCCAAAGACCCACAATCACCCTTTGTGACTTCAGGTCTGAGAGTTGGGACTCCTGCGGTCACTACTCGTGGCTTTGGTGAAGAGGAGTGCGTACTACTCACCAATTGGATGTGTGACGTGCTCGACTCTCTTGAGAATGGAAACTCTGAAGAAGTGATTCCACAGGTTAAGGCCCAGGTTCTTGAGCTCTGTGCAAAGTTTCCGGTTTATGGCTAACAACCAATTGAAGAATTAAAAATACCCGCTCTATGCGGGTATTTTTTTGCACGTGAAATTTATGTGATACTGGTTCAAGACGCATCGGGTGATCAGATGGACTTCATAAACCTGCCATTTTTAACGTATTCAGCTAACAAGTGGCTCAAGGCACGGGACTTCGCTACGCGCCGCCCCTTTGCCGGGCGTTAGAACCCGTTGAATGAGAAGGAGATGCTCAATTTTCTTTCTACTAATCTAGTGCAATCCTGGAGGGATTATTGGCCGGGAATTGTGCCCTTGCCCCACCCAAGTCCGAGAAATAATATTTGGTTGCGTCGTAACCCTTGGTTTGAGGAGGAGCTTATTCCACAGCTCCAACAGAGGGTGTCAGAAGTTTTAGATTTGTAGGATAGCTCGAGCAAAACTTCCTTTTGAAATGGCCCCAGAGTAGAGTGGCCGAAGAATTTACTGGTAGGGGAGCCAGGTATGTTGCAAAGAAGAATTCAAATTTTTATCTGTCTAATATTGGCCGTAGGGTTGTCTAGTTGTGGCTCAGTTCAAATGCAGGCAGCAGCCGAACCTGAGCGAGAGATCAAAAATATCACCGGAGATCTCTACAGCTTTAGACAGGGTAGGCATTTGGGACTGTTTCTGGTGACTGATGAAGGCATCTTTGTAGTAGACCCCACGAATCACGACGCGGCAGGCTGGTTGAAGGAGCAGCTAGATGAGCGTTTTGGAGTGCCGGTTAAATATGTGATTTACAGCCATAGTCACAATGACCACGCCAGTGGTGGAGATGTCTTTGCTGATACGGCTACTTTTGTTGGGCACGAAAATATTGAGCAAAATCTTCAGCGCCCTGCAGATGACGCCCCGCTATTGGCTCGAGAGCAACTCTGGGACAAAAACGGTGATGGGCGGATTCAGGAGTCCGAAGCCGGTGGTTACATCGGATTAGATATCGCACCGGATGGATTTCCACGCTATGACACTGACCAAAATGGTTGGCTATCCCGCGCTGAAATCTGGGCTTCCCGCTTTGGCGGCGGCACCATAAGGGCGCCAGATATCTACTATTCAGACAGGCTTTCTCTCAGCCTCGGTGGCAAAACAGTTGAGCTGCATTACTTGGGGGAAAATCACTCAGACGATATGACGGTAACGCTATTTCCTGAGGAGCGCGTTATTCATACGGTAGATTCATTGATTCCTAACAGGTTGCCCTGGCGATCTCTGGATGGCGGATTCCTGCCGGAGTGGATTGACTGGTTATACGCGGTTGCTGAGTTAGATTTCGATACCGTAGTTCCGGGTCACGAATCTCCGGGCACGAAGGAAGATGTGCTTGAGCAGGCTGTTTATTTGGAAGAGCTTAGAGATGCCGTACAGGCCGCTATTGATGAAGGGAAAACCCTCGAAGAAATGGTCGACACCATATTGATGGAAGACTATGTCGACATGATCGAATACGACCTATCTCGAGAGCGAAATGTTATCGGCGCCTACGAGATACTTATGTCTTCTGGCGAGTAGGGAGTAGCAGCGCTAAGAAGAATCACAGCAACAATCGCCCTGGGCTCGTTAGAGCCCTTGAGCGCCTTGGCTTGTTATGCAGCCTTAGTGGCTTAGAGTCTTAAGGAATCTCCAAGCAAGCCTTCTGCAACATATTCCTCTAGCAGGATGTTGTCGTGTGAAGGCACGACTATGACACCCTCATCATCCATAACTTCCCTGATCCAGACCATTTGATTCATTAAGGCTTCGGCATTTTCGCCGATTCGTGACCTAGTGGATTCCGGGCGCAATTTAAGTTCGGAGAAGTTGACCATGGACCAGCCAATATCGCCGACAAAAAGGTATTCGCGCTCGGCGGCGGTTTTGACATAGACCATCTGGTGTCCGGGCGTATGCCCAGGGGACTTAATTAAAACTACACCAGGCGCAACAGGGAACGTCAGCCCGTACTCAACTACCCGCAGCTGATCAGCTTGCTCGGGCGTGAGCTGTATTTGTGGTAGTTGAGGATTGTTGACCAGGGTATTTACCTGAGCTTCGGTTACCAGAGTTTTGGCAGCGATTTGTTGGAAAAAAGGACTGCGAATTACGCCAGATACATGATCTCCGTGCTCATGAGTGATGATGATCTGGTCGGCCTCAAACAGAGCGAGTTGAACATCCTGATTGACGTTGGCGAAATAAGGTTCGTTTCGTCCAAAGCCATAGTAGGTATGGACCTCTTCATCCATACCGCTGTCGATCATGATTGAGCTTTGCGCGTAGCGGATCTGAAATGCTGTGCGTGCTGACACAAAGGTGTCTTCACTGCCATCTTCAATAATTGCGGAATAGGCCCGGTGGCTCTCGGCAACTTTGGCATAGGCTATGGATTGAGGGAAGTCACCCAGAATACTGTCTGCGGCATCCCGAACTCGGGTCATAAGGTCTGAGGGGTAACGCATTGCTGTATCTTGCGCACTAAGGTTCAGGCAAAAGATTAGGCTGGCTATACCAGCTATTGTCGGGCCGCGTCGGGCTAATAAAGATCTCATTCTTAAATACCTACTAGTTGCTGCAGTCGTTGTGAGTATTGGTCACGCAGCTCATCGTAAATTGGAGTTACAGCATCGATAAATTGCTGCCGTTCCTCGTCAGTTAGCACGGCAATCTCACCACCTGCTGCGCGAATCGCATCCTGTGCGTCCAGCTCTTCTTGAGTCTTCAAGTTGCGCTGAAACTCTACGGCATCTCTCACAGCCAAACGCATTTCTTGTTGCAGTTCTGCAGGCCAGGAATCAAAGGTTGGTCCGTGAAAGAAGATCGGTCTGGAAATGTAAAAGTGGCTTGTGTAGGTGTGGTACCTGTGAAAGTTGTGCACACCGTAGGTCACAGTATTAAAAAATGGATTTTCCTGAGCATCGATGGTGCCGGCGACGATTCGTTTGATGGCGTCGGTTAAATCCATAATTTCCGGGCTTGCCCCCAATAACTCAAAGGTTCGCTCGTGGATCTTGCTGGGCAGAGTGCGCAGAGACATTCCCTGAAAATCCGCAGGTGTCCGGATGGGGCGGATGTTGTTGGAGAAATGTCGTTCGCCGTTTTCAAAGTAGCCAAGAATTCGATAATCAGTATTGGCTTCGATGGCGTTTGTAAGGAGCCCGCCTAGCTCGCCATCCATCGCATCTCTAGCTTCTTGGTTGTCGGAAAAGATAAAGGGCAAATCAACAGCACCAAGCTCTGTGACCCGATCCGTCAGGTAGCTGCTGGACTGAAACCCCATGGTGACAATGCCTTTTTCAACTAGCCAGAGAATATCCAGCGCCTTGTAGCCAAGATCGAGGATGTTGTAGACGTATCGGACTTCAACTTCGCCGGGAAATTTGGCTTCGATGCGGTCGCCGATTCGTTTCAGCCCCTGGCTAAAGCTAGTGGTTTCTGGTGAGTAGCCCGTCATGATTATTTGGATGGGTGCCCCCTGAGCGCTGGCAGAGCTGATGCCCATCCCAGCCAAGGCTGAACTCGCGCCTAGGGTGGCGGAGTTTTTTAAAAATTTTCTTCTAGACTCTTTACTCGACATTGCTTCCCCCAAAGAAACTGAAAAATAAGTGTTATGGGCTAAGCATACCTTCATTCAGCCCGCGGCAGTCAAATGTTACATACAACAATATAATATGAGGAAAAGGGCAGCTAAATTGTCCTAGAAGCTGTAAAGAGATATGTAGTTTTATTGAACCAAAGTCGGTTTGCTGCCAAATTGCCGAGTTGTAGAACGCATCAAGTATTTGTGATTTTTGATCACGCCTTTTGAGGGGTTTCCTTTTGAGGGTTCACTGAGCGAAAACTAAACAGGCGAAGTAGATAGAGAATATTAGATTATGAAGAGACTCTTGGTAATTCTTGCACTTGGTTGGTCAGTGTCCAGTTTTGCAGATATTGAGCTGGCCGATGGTACCATTCTTTCCGACTCTCCAATGTGGATAGTCACCTATATCGAAGTAGCTGGCGACGCGGTTGAGGAAACCGAGCAGTTGCTCAGAGATCAGGTGCAAGCGAGCCGAATGGAAGAGGGCAACTTGCGCTTTGAAGCGGTTCAGCGCATCAGCCGCAGCAACCATTTCGTGGTTCTGGAGACCTGGACCAGCCCTGAGACTCGCGCGCAACACGCTGCTGCTGATCATACTCTGGCTTATCGTCAGGCTCTTCAGCCGCTGCTTTACGCACCCTATGATGAGCGCCCTCATCATGGACTAGAGGTCACCGCTTTAGATGATATCCCGGCGGGCGATGCTGACACGGTATATGTCATCACTCATGCGGATTCGATCCCGCCTGAGCAATTCCCACCCTGTACTCGCAGTGCCTACCCGAACAGTCTTTGTTCGAACGCCTTGATCGTCCAACTTGCTCTGGACAGCCGAGATCATGAGGGGAATATGCGCTTCGATATATTGACCCAATCAAATCGCCCAAATCACATGACAGTGGTAGAAATGTGGCAGGATTCTGAGACGCAGCTGGATCACCAGTCTCATCAAGAGAAAAAAGATTTTCGCGATGCGCTGGCTGGAATCGAGATGGGAAGCGGCGTAAACCCTGACCCACAATTTACCCCGGATATGCTGACGGGTAGCTTGTGGGATGAGCGGTTGTACCGCCTAATAAACCCTTAGCCTAATAGAATCTTAGATAGGGCCCTTAGAGATATATCCATGAAAACCTTCCTAGTCGTTTTGTGGGTAGCGGTTGCCCAATTCTTTCTGATCGCCACCGCTGCTGCAGAACTCTCTCCGGAGCAGGAACGAGAGATTATTTTTGACTGCACCCAGTTGGTACAGAATTACGCTTACTATCGCGATCTGCATGACCCCGAGAATTTCGCTAATATCTTTACCGAAGATGCTCGCATGACAGCAAGAGGCGAATGGTTAACGGGAAGAGAAGCCTTGATGGATCATGTGATGGATGGAGACCCAGACAACCAAAGCATGCACATGGTTTCTACCGTCAAGATCACTCCTATCGATGAGCAAAATGCCACTGGCGTAACATACTCATCCGTGGTGTATCAGTTAACCGGTGTAGCCGTGACCGGAAAATATTTTGATAAGTTTGTCAAAACTGAGGACGGCTGGAAAATCTCAGAAAGAGTATGGAGCGTTATCTATAGAAATACCGGCGGTTAGCTCCGCTACAAGCGCCAAGTATCTAGAGAGCCTTAAGGCCAGGATATTCGGGAATACAACGCAATTTGCAATAGGAATTTTAGCACTAATGAAAAAAAGTGCCATTTTGATGGCCTTGGTTGTTATGGCCAATGCCGTCCCCGCTTTCTCCGCTGAAGAACCGCCAATTGATTGGCCAAATTGGGCTTACGCCCGCTACGTGCCAATTACTGCAGAAGATTTTGAACTGCCCCCCAGAACGGGAGAGCCACCTGCCTATACTTACGAGCCGGGTGATCCTGCTCTTCTCAGCTTGCCGGATTCATCTCTTTCTTTTACCGACAGTGATATCAATAATTTCTACGGGCCGGCTGATTGGCACCCTGATGAGCATCCTGAGATGCCAGATATCGTTGCCTACGGTGACCCTGAGAGAGGTATTCGGGCCTGTGCCTTTTGTCATTTCGCTAATGGGCAGGGAAAAACTGAAAATGCTCACTTATCGGGCTTGCCAGAAAGTTATTTTCTGGCGCAGTTGGAGGCCTTTGCCAGCGGTGACCGTTTTACGTCAGACCCCCGTAAGCCAAACACTTACGAGATGATTCGAATGGCAAAACTGATGACGGAAGAAGAGAAGCAGCAATCCGCTGAATATTTTGCCGCTATTCCGTTTCGGCCCATGGTTAAGGTAATTGAAACTGAGATGGCTCCGCAGGTGGAAACTCTTTCTACTCAGTTAGTAGTGCCCATCGAAGGGGCAGAATGGGTGCCGCTGGGCAATCAAATAATCGAGGTACCAGAGAATCCTCACGCCACCGAAGCGCTGCGTGATCCTCACACAGTCTTTTTGTCATACGTTCCGGTTGGCAGTGTCGCCAAAGGTAAAGAGTTGGTTGAAACCGGTGGAGGTAAAACCATTCAGTGCGGTATCTGTCATGGGCCTGGATTGCAGGGTCTGGCGGATGTTCCGTCCCTTGCGGGGCAGACAGCTAGCTACAATATGCGCCAGATGTGGGATGTGAAACAGGGAACACGTTTGAGTCCACTGATGACCGCGGTGGTTGCAAACCTGAGCGCAGAAGACATGCTAAATATTGTTGCTTATGTGGCGACATTGCCTCCAGCGGGAGCGGAGGAGTAAAAAAAAGGCTAAGATGTGCAGGTATCAATCGGGGGATTGATGCCTAACTGACCCAGGGGGGAGTGTATGAAAATAAGGCCGATAGTAGCCGTTGCGCTGAGTCTTTGTGTAGCCAAGGGATTGATAGCTCAGGATGTGGATCACGCTTCACTGCCTCAAGCATCTGTGCCCGATTGGCCCGATTGGGCTTACGGTTATATGGAGCCTGTGACAGAAACAGACCCCAGCATCTATCAGGTTCCCGACTGCCCGGAAATGGCAAACCCCCGTTCTTGTGGCCCGGTCGGCACACCCTTAGTAGAAGATGGGGTTAAACACAGTTTGCCGGGAACTAGCCTCACCTTTACCCGAGTCGAAGCGAATTACTCCTGGCAGCCCGCTGATTGGTATCCTGGCGAACATCCTGAGATGTCTGAGCTTATAGCCACTGGCGACATGGAGCGAGGCATTCGCCCCTGTGCTCTTTGCCATTTTCCAAACGGTCAGGGCAAGGTTGAAAACGGCCACGTCGCGGGACTTCCTAAAAATTATATTTTGCAACAACTCGAAGCTTTTGCTTCTGGTGACCGCATTAGCGCCGATTATCGCAAAGCGAACACCAATGAAATGGCGCGCATTGCCGCCTGGTTAACGGACGAAGAGAAAGAGCATGTTGCGGAATACTTTTCTTCTATGCCCTTTCGTTCCATGGTGAGAGTGGTTGAGTCAGAGACCGCGCCTCAAATTCGCGCCAGTCTAAATCGACTGATCATGGCGGATGAAGAAGCGCCATGGGTGCCGCTAGAGAATAGGATTGTTGAAGTTGCGGAAGACGCAGAAGAGACAGAAGTTATGCGTAATCCGAGGGGAACTTTTGTTGCTTATGTGCCGGTTGGCAGTATTGCCAAAGGCGAAGAGCTAGTCACCACAGGTGGAGGCAAAACGATTCAGTGTGGAATTTGTCACGGTGACGGGCAGCGAGGTCTCGCGGATGTTCCCAGCATCGCCGGGCGAACGGCGAGCTTTACCATGCGTCAGCTTTGGGACGTTAAGCAGGGCACTCGGGTTAGTCCTTTAATGACAGCTGTTGTCGCTAATCTCACCGCCGAAGATATGTTAAATATTGTGGCTTATCTGGCAACTTTGCCACCCTAGCTAAAAAATGGCTAAATAAAGTCTAGCCGGGGTAATAAAAATGAAAATACTATCCGTTGCTGGGGTGCTGATCGCCTACCTCAGCTCACTTCTTCCTGTTCTCGCTTACGCCGAAGATATCGTAGTGTTTGGCGCCACTGGCCGCTTTGGCAGCCAAATGGTTCAGGAAGCGCTGGATCGAGGGCATACCGTCTACGGGGTTTCTCGAAGCCCGGAAAATTTTACCTACACTCAGGACAATTTTATTGCCCTCAGAGGTAACCCCACTGAATTGGAGTCAGTTCGGGAAATTGTTCAGGGGAAAGATGCTGTGCTGGTGGCCCTGGGTGATCGTATTGCCACCGACCCCGAAGAAACATCCATGAACATCACCGCAAGAAATTTAGTGGCTGCGCTAGATCATCTCGGGCCGGATGGCCCTATCGTTATTCCCTTTGGTGGGGGAAATACCGCCGCCGATAGTCTAGAAGAAGTATTGCAGATCAGCGCTGACAGATTGAACCAGCCCAACTCTGATCGTCTGCGCATGATCATCCTTTCGCAGTGGGCGACCTACGACACCTATCGAAACTCCAATATCAATTGGGTTTTTCTGGCGCCGCCTCGGAATATTTTGGGCATTACCGGAGGCGAAGATAAGCGCACCGGCAAGTACAGAATCTCAGTGGATGGCAGCATCGACCAGGAATCTGATACAGCCATTTCCAATTCCGATATCGCGGTAGCAGCGGTTGATCTAGTGGAGAGCCGTGAATACAGCCAAGAGCGCGTAATCATTGCCTATTAGTGCGCACCAGCATCACCCTCAAATTCCAGTGCTTTTAAATTCAAGTGCTCTTAAATTCAAATGAATAGGACTTAGAAATGAAAATTAGGCTTATTGCCATCCTCAGTACTCTTTTTCTTATCGCCTGTAACTCGCAGGAATCTCCTGAAATTCAGGAATCGATGGAAACTGCAGCCTCGGCTCAAGCAGATGCTCCAGCGCCAGCAGCTACTCCAGAACCGACTGGGCCAGTCTACGCATTAACTCAATTAGAGGGGGATCTCTACCACGCTACAAGCGATGCCCATTCCACACTTGTCATGCTCACATCGGAGGGTGCAATCCTTGCGGATCCGCTGAATGTGGGATTTGCCGAGTGGCTAAAATCCGAATTGGCAACACGCTTTGATACCGTTGTGAGATACGTACTTTACAGTCATCACCATTGGGATCACGCATCCGGTGGCGGCGTGTTTTCCGATACCGCCGAGCTGGTGGGTCACGCCAATATGATTCCAGGACTAGCCTTGCCGCTGGCGGCGAACTACGTTCCCAATGATGCAAATCTGGATGGCTCGATTCAGCGCTCTGAGGCGACTGGTGGGTTGGCAAACAATTTTGATTTTATGGATGAAAATAGCGACGGCAAAATCACAGGCACAGAACTGAATCGTTTTATTACCGCGCCAACTGCAACCTATTCCGGTGCCGAGCATAGTGTCACATTGGGCGGCAAGGAAGTTCGTATGGTTTGGGCAGGAGAGAATCATTCCAACGACGGCAGCATCATTGTCTTTTCAGATTACAACACGGCCTTTGGCGTTGACTGGTTAGCTGTTCGCGCCTTCCCGAGGCAGTTATATGGTGCTCACATTGATGCCTGGATAGAGGTGACCGAACTCTTGGCGGGTCTGGAGCCAGCTCGAATCGTCCCTGGTCATACCAGTCATGGAGTCATCGGTGGATTGGAAGATGCCCGTGCCTATGCGCAAATGTACCGCGACTTGAATGAAGCTCTGCAAGCAGCCCTTGAGAATGGAGAGAGCAAGGAAGACTTTGTCATCAGCATAAGCCTGCCGGCCTATAGCGAGTGGGTTCGATACGATGCGTCACTTCCGGTAATAGCGGGTCAGGCTTACGATTTGGCTACTCAGTAGGCCTGGGAGAAAAAAGAACTAAAGGAAACGGAGAACAGGGTGAAATTGTTGCTAGTACGGCTTGCCACGCCCTGTCTTGCGCGCCTATTTTTTTGCTAGAGCAGCGTATAAAAGTGCTCTGCCATGCGTTGGCGCATCGCCTCATCCGGCAATCGCCCGTATCCTGCACCCATATTGTCTATGACATGCCTGGCCTGGCTGGTCTCAGTCACCACTGTGGTAACCGCAGGATGGGAGGCGACATATTTCAGGGCGTATTGAGCCCATGAATTGCAGTCAAACTCTGCTGCCCATTCAGGCAATTCCTTGCCTGCGGTTACACTGAAATAAGCACCGTCAGCGCGAGTCTTAAAGGCCTCGGCAACAACAATAGCGATACCTAAATCCTGCGCTAGAGGCAGCAACCGCTCCTCCGGTTCGTTCTGAAACATGGAATAACCCAGAAGGAAAAAGTCGGGGCGTTCTTCGCGCATAAAATTTTCTATGGGCGTTCGATCAAAGTTGGGATCGTTGCGGATATTTGTCAGGCTGGCACCGATATAGCGCACCTTGCCTTCTTCCTTGGCCTGTTTGAGAGTTGGCCAGTGAAATTCCATATCCCACATGTTGAGCGCCATCATGAGATCCATAGGGCGCTTATTGAGGTTAGCAATCAGCTTATCCATATGCTCGACGCCTTCATCTTTGCCACGTACGGAAATCTTTCCGGCTAAAAACAATTCATCCTGAAGGCCCAAGGAGTTAATTACTGCGCCCAGCGCCGGCATGTGCTCTCCGTCCTGCTGCACGGCTTGCCCTTCCGGCGGAGCAGCACCTGGTGGATAAGGACGAAAAAAGGCGGGTGTGTCGATAAAACGACCGCCCATATCGTACATGGCCTGAACCAGTGACTGAGTCAGCTCTGGGCCTTCAGGCGGATCGCTGTAAAAAGGGACGGGTGAGCCCAACCCCATGATGGGAATATGCTCATCAGTCGATGGAATTGCTCTGGTGAGCATTTGCCTCGGCTGAATTGATAAGCAGCCAGAGAGTCCGGAGGCCGCTGCAAATGCCGCGGTTCCGGTTAGAAAGCTGCGCCGGTCAATCTTCGACACAGATTTGTTCTCGAGAGCCAGCCTCTAAGAAAGAGACTGGAAGTGCGCGTACATCCGGCTGCGAGTCTGTGCATCTGGCAGTCGACCTAGGGCTGCACCCATATTGTCGATCATATTTCGAGGTCGGCTGGTTTCAATCGCACTGGTGGTGACTGCAGGATGCGAGAGCACATATTTCAGTGCAAATTGGGCCCAGGAATGTGCGTCAAATTCAGCTGCCCATTCCGGAAGTTCGTGACCGGAAGTAACACTGAAGTAAGCACCGTCGTCCAGTGTCTTGAATACCTCAATGGCACAAACGGCAACACCCTGATCTGCTGCCAGCGGCAGGATGCGCTCCTCAACCTGTGGTCGGAACATAGAGTAAGAGGTCATCAGGAAATCGATATCGTGATTGAGCATAAAGTCTTCTACAACATCGTTGCTGATCCGGTCAGTTGCTTCACTAATTCCAATATAGCGAACTCTTCCTTCCGCCTTGGCTCGTTCGAGCACAGGCCAAGTATTCTCATAATCACGAAGGTTGTGCAGCATCATGACATCGATGGTCTCGCGACCCAGGTTAGAGATGGTGAGATCCAGATGTCGCTGTGCTGCTTCGGCGCCATCCACGGTTATTTTCCCCATTAGAAAGAGGTCATCCTGCATTCCAAGATCCTGAATTATCTGGCCCAGTACAGGAGGGTTTGGTCTAAAAAATGCTGGTGTGTCGATCATGCGGCCACCGGCGTTGTACATGGTTTGAACCAGTGCTGCTGCCGCTGAGTTAGTGGCGCCCTCCGGAGTGGTATAGAAAAAATCCGGTGACCCTGAGCCAACCAGAGGAAGGTAATCGTTTGTGCCGGGAATCGGTCTGGAATGCACGCCTTGCTGAGCCATAGCAGTTATTGGAAGGCTGGCCGCCGTGGTAGCCGCGACTGAGTTGGTAAGAAACTTTCTACGACTAATTGCTTGTTGTCCTGACATCATTTTCCCCAAAAAATTGATATATTTGCTATGAGGCTAGCACCAAGGTCGGTGAATAGAAAGCATATTTACGGAACTAAAAATTGGGGGAGAAAATGAGCAATGAGGTTGTGATAGAGGCCTGGAATACGGTTCTCTTCGAGAAGTTTTCACGTTTTAAATTTCTCTTTATCGAAGGCTATGCCTCAATAAGCGAAGAAGTGCTTGGAAGGAACAGCTTTGCTGAAGACGCCAAAGTTCTGGATGTAGGTTGTGGCTTTGGTGATTGCACCATTGAGATCGCTAAACGATTGGGATCAGAGGGGCAGGCGGTTGGTGTAGATTGCGCCACAAATTTTATTGCCGAGTGCGAAAAATCTGCCAGCGAAGAGGGTGTGAGCAACGCCAGATTTTTTGCAGCCGACGTTTAAGCGGACGATCTGGGCGGCCCTTACGACGAAGCCTTCGCCCGCTTTGGCACTATGTTTTTTAACCTACCTGGCTTAGCCATGCGCAATGTTCGCGAGTCCCTAAAGCCGGGAGGCAAGTTCACTCAGGTGGTTTGGAGAAAGCGCGAGGATAACCCCTGGCTGCACGACGCAGAACTCTGTGTAAAGGCAATTGTGCCAGTGGTTTCTCACGAAGAGACCGATGCAGTCCACTGCGGCCCCGGACCTTTTTCAATGGCTGGACCGGATATGGTTAGTGAAATGTTGCAGTCAGTTGGCTTTGAGCGCGTGCAGTTTGAGCGCTTCGATTCAGATATTTGTATTGGCAGAAGTATGGACGAGGCCGTACAGTTTGCCATGGAGCTGGGCCCAGCAGGCGAAGTCATCCGCCTAGCGGAAGAAGAGGGTGAACGCCTAAAACCCCAAGTGATTGAAGCCCTCAAGGAAGTGGTCAGCAAATACGCTCGTGAAGATGGTACCTATTGGGCGCCTTCAAGTGCCTGGTTTATCTCTGCTTATAATCCCATTGTCTAACAGAGTTTTTTTCAATGAAATTTTTTATATCGATACTTCTTATTTTGCTTGGTCTTTTTTCCGCGCAGGCCGGATTTGCCCATCATGGCAACGTTATATTTGATCTCAACACCGTACTTACCATGCAGGGTGAGGTGAACCGGTTGGTGTGGCGCAACCCCCATGTATACCTCTATGTTGATATCGAAGATGCTGACGGCGAAGTTCGGGAATGGCAGCTTGAAGGTGATGCCACTTCCATTATGTCGCGCAGTGGGTGGTCTGCTGATGTCTTTGAACCCGGCGAGCAAATTACCGTGCGAGTAAATCCCGACAGGGATAGAGGCACGGCTCACGGTCTTATTGTTGCGGCAGTAAAATCAGATGGGACGGTTTTGATGCCGCGTTCTGGTGGACGAGCATCTACCCTGAGTGCCACGAGCATTGAAGGAGTCTGGGATTCCATACGTGACTTCAAGACACGACGTTTTATCTACGGCGAGTTAACCGAAAAGGGTAAGCAGGCAAAGGCTTCTTATACAGAGGCGGACAACCCAGTGATCAATTGCATAGCTTTTCCCGTGCCGGCGATTGTGGCAGCGCCCTATCTTTTTGAAATAGAAATTCTCGAGGATCAGGTAAGGCTGCGCACTGAGCTTTTTGGTGTCGAGCGTAATTTCTACACCGACGGGCGGCAACATCCTGAGGATGGTGAACTGAGCAATCAGGGGCACTCCATTGCCTGGTGGGAAGGCGACACTCTGGTGGTCGATACGGTGAACTATGAATATAACCCCACTGGAAATCGCAGCGGTGTTCCCGGCGGTCCACAAAAGCACAGTATTGAGACTTACCAGCTTTCCGAAGATGGGAAACAGCTTCTGGTGGACTGGGTTATTGACGACCCCGAATACATGTTAGAGCCCATGACCGGCGGAATCGTTTGGGACTATGCCCCAGATCGCGAGCTAATGCCCTTTGGCTGTAACCCGGACAATGCCCGACTTTACGACGTTGAATAAGGGTGTCAGCTCTGAAGAAGCCACTCCGTCACCAGTTCGGCGACCTGCTCGGGGCAATCGTCCATATGGCAGTGATGCGCTCCGGGCACGGTTTTGCGCGTGAGGTTAGGGATTGCTGAGCCGGCATTGTTGAGTTTGGGGTCGAGTTTGAGCAGGCCATGTTCGGGCTCGATTACCAGCGTCGGGGCTTCAAGCAATTTGAAAAAGTCACCGCGCATTTCGTCGGTAATACGATAGGCGTTAGTTGCCTTTAATCTCTGGTCTGCTTGCCACACCCATCCCTTCTCTACCTCGCGTAGCGATCTTTCCGCCAGTAGCTCAGCACTTGCCAAACTGACCGGAATATCGCTCTTAACCCTAGCGGCAAGCGCACCCTCTCGGTTGGGGTAAAGCGTACCGGATCGTCCAGAGAGGGAGTAATTGCTGCGCAGAGAGTCAGCCAGGTCTTGCGGCAAATCGCTTATTTTGCGCGGGAATGGCTCGATGGAATCGATCAGCACCAAGCGATTGATTTTTTCCGGCACGATGGCCGCGAAGAGGGCGGCAACAATGGCGCCGCGGGAATGGCCGACAATATCGATGGGCCCTTCAGCAAACAACTTGGATATCTCATGTAAATCACGCAGTTCGCTCACTAGGTCATAGTTGGCGTCTACTGAGCGAAAATCGCTTAAACCCTGGCCCGCCATATCAATGGCTTGCAGGTTTATTCCTTCGATCATTGGGCCAATAACGGAAAAACTGGCAGCGTTGTCGAGCCAGCCGTGCAGGGCCAAAGCTTTATGTGGAGAGGCAGAATTCCAGTTGATGCCGGCAACTTTGCGATCAAAGATATTGAAAGATATCTCGGTGGGCTCGTTTTTATGCAATTCAGGGGCCGCAGGAGTAGAATGGCACGCCATTTTAGACCAAGTATCAGAACTTCCCTATGCATTGTCCTTTCTGCAATACAGAGGATACCAAGGTTATCGACTCCCGACTGGTTGCAGCGGGCGGTCAGATTCGTCGCAGGCGTGAGTGTGTCAATTGCGGCGAGCGCTATACCACTTACGAAATGCCAGAGCTGGTGATGCCCTACGTGGTCAAAACAGACGGCACACGCGAACCCTTCAACGAAGAGAAATTGCGTGGTGGTTTGCAGAGAGCTTTGGAGAAAAGGCCGGTTGATTCGGAGCAGGTAGAGTCGGCCATCACACGAATTAAACAAAGTTTGCGATCCACTGGTGAGCGCGAAGTTCCTTCACGGATGATTGGCGAATCCCTGATGGAAACCCTGCACGAGCTGGATCAGGTTGCCTATGTGCGGTTTGCCTCAGTCTATCGCCAATTTGAGGATATCGAAGAGTTTCGGGCTGAGCTGGATAAGCTAGAGAAAAACTAGTGATGAACGCCCAAGACAGTCAATTTATGGCGCGAGCTCTGCGCCTCGCTGAACGCGGTAACTATACGACCAGTCCAAACCCACGGGTGGGATGTGTATTGGTAAAAGGTGGTGAGCCCAGCGCCGCTGCAAAGATAATAGCTGAAGCCTGGCATCAAAAAGCCGGACAAGGCCATGCGGAAATACTGGCTTTGCAAATGGCCGGAGAAAAAGCGAAAGGGGCTACTTGCTACGTAAGTTTAGAGCCCTGCAACCACACTGGCCGCACCGGGCCCTGTACTGAAGCGCTCATTGAAGCGGGTATAGCCAGAGTGGTGTATGCCATGGAGGATCCAAACCCTCAGGTTGGCGGAGCAGGAGTTGCTCGATTGCGTGAAGCGGGTATTGAGGTTGACGGCCCGCTGATGAATCAAGAGGCCGCGCGCATCAACATGGGTTATGTAAAGCGTATGGCCACAGGTCGACCCTTTATCCGCGTGAAGATGGCAATGAGCCTGGATGGTCGAACGGCAATGCCCGACGGGAATGCGTTTTGGATTACCGGTCCACGGGCGCGAACGGATGTGCAAAGGTTACGCGCTCGAAGCTGTGCGATTTTGACTGGCTGGAGATCTGCGGCGATGGATAAGTCTCAGATGACGGTTAGGGCTGATGAATTTGAGATTGCGGAAGAGGGGTTAGGAGAACGCCAACCGCTTCGAGTGCTGGTGGATTCCAAGCTTCAGATGGAGAAGGATGCGCGTTTTTTTCAGGCGCAAACGCCAGTTTTGGTTGCCAACCTGTCACGTGATGGCAGCGGAGCTGAAGAAAGTGAATCACATATCAGTTACCTGAAAATAGAGGAAGCTGAAGGGCATGTGGATCTCACCGAGCTGGTGGAAAAGCTTGGCGACAGAGGCATTAATGAGCTTTTGGTGGAGACAGGTTCCGAGCTAAGTGGCGCTTTTTTGCGGGCAGGTTTGGTGGATGAGTTGATAATTTATATGGCGCCCAAACTAATGGGTTCTGATGCCAGGGCGCTGTTTGAATTGCCCTTACAAAAGATGACGGAATCTCTACCTCTGCACATTAAAGAAGTTCGGCAGTTGGGCGGAGACCTTCGTATTACCGCGTCACCAGAAATGGAATAGCGGAATAATTTAAACAAGACAGATTGGAAAGAGAGATGTTTACCGGAATAGTTGCCAGCGTGGGTGAAGTCACAAAGACCGAACAGATCGGTGGCGACCTGCGCCTGACAGTTTCCGTTGGTGATTTATCAATAGCCGATGTTCAGTTGGGCGATAGCATAATGAATAATGGGATTTGTCTGACGGTAATCGAATTTGATACGAACAGCTTTGTTGCTGACCTCTCGGAAGAAACTTTAAGAGTTACCACCGCAGGAGATTGGAAGGTCGGCACTCGCATTAATCTGGAAAAGTCTCTGACGCTTCAGGATAGGCTTGGCGGGCACTTAGTAAGTGGGCACGTCGATGGCGTGGGAGAAGTGCTCAGTCGCGAAACTCAGGCGCGTTCAGAGTGGTTTTGTGTCTCTGCACCACCAGAACTGGCAAAATACATCGCTCAAAAAGGATCAATCACGGTTGATGGAACCAGCCTCACGGTAAATGCTGTTGCCGACAACGAATTTACCCTAACCATAATTCCCCATACTCTGGAAAATACGGTTATTGATGGCTATCAGCCCGGCACTAAGGTTAATTTGGAAGTCGACCTGATTGCTCGATATGCCGAGAGATTGCAGCAATTTGATGCCTAAGCTAACCGACTAAAAATATGAAATTTAATACGACAGAAGAGCTTATCGAAGACATCGCCCAAGGCAAGATGATTGTTTTGCTGGACGATGAAGACCGCGAAAATGAAGGTGACCTGATAATGGCCGCCAGCATGGTTCGGCCAGAAGATATTAATTTTATGGCGCGCAATGCCCGTGGGCTGATCTGTCTCACCCTCACTGAAGAGCGCTGCAAGCAGCTGAACTTGGGCAAGATGGTGAGTGACAACAACGCCTCCCATGGCACTAACTTTACTGTTTCTATCGAAGCGGCTGAAGGTGTAACCACCGGCATATCGGCGCAAGATAGAGCCAAGACGGTGCAGGCTGCAGTAGCGCCGGGCGCCGTTCCTAGAGACATCGTTCAACCCGGGCATATATTCCCTTTGATGGCACAACCCGGTGGCGTCCTGAGTAGGGCTGGACACACGGAAGCCGGCTGCGACCTGGCGCGTCTTGCCAAATTAGAGCCAGCCACCGTTATTGTCGAAATCATGAATGAAGACGGCAGCATGTCGCGGCGACCAGACCTTGAGAAGTTTGCTCAAGAGCACGACCTAAAAATCGGCACTATTGAAGATTTGATTCACTATCGATTGCGCAACGAAACGACAGTGGAATGCATCAAGTCCAGACAGATTGAAACAGAGTTCGGCGAGTTCGAAATGCGCACTTATCGAGATATCGCCCGTGATCAAATTCATCATGCAATGATCAAGGGTGATGTGGGCAATGGCGAACCTTGTCTAACACGGGTACACCTGCCCACGCCGCTTAGAGACCTCTATGCTCTAATTGAGCCGGGCACAGACGAAGCGGGCCGTTGGTCTCTTCATGGCTCGATGGAAAAAATTGCCAATGCCGGTCACGGCGTCCTAATTATTCTTAGTTCAACCATCCCAACCGCCAAGATTGTAGAGCGGCAATTGGAGCGTCTGTTTGAAGAGGACGGCTATACTCCGCCGGCGCCGACTCTGCCAAATATGCAGATTGGCGTGGGCTCACAAATATTACGCGACCTAGGTGTTGAGAAGATGTTGTTGCTTGCGGCGCCAGTCAAGTACACCGGCCTTGCGGGTTTTGACCTGGAAGTGGTGGATTTTATTGCGCCGGATACTCACTAGATCTCTATTGGACTGACAAATATATGAAAACCATTGAGGCCGACAGCCAATATTCGGCAGATAAAAATACCGGCGGCAAGATCGCCATTCTGACTACTCGTTGGAACAGCTTTATTACAGACAACCTGTTGAAGGGTGCTGTTGAAGCAATGACTCGCAACGCTGTACCAGAGGATCGTATTGAGGTATTCCGTGTGCCCGGCGCCTTTGAGTTGCCGATTACTGCACAGAGAGTGCTCGCCAAGGGTGAGTACGACGGGCTAATTGCATTGGGCTGCGTAATTCGCGGTGGAACACCTCATTTTGAATATGTTTCTGGCGGCTGTATGGAAGGCTTGATGGCAGTGCAGTTGGATTACAGCATCCCCATCGGCTTTGGCGTGTTGACCGTTGATAGCACCGAACAAGCCATTGAACGATCTGGAGAGGATACCAACAACAAAGGTGCTGAAGCGGCACTTACGGTATTGGAAATGCTCAATTTATTGGACGACATTTCCTGATGGCATCTCCTCTAAATAAAAGGCGTAAGGCGAGAGAGTTAGCGGTTCAGGCCCTCTACCAATGGGGTATGGCCGGGCAAAATATCTCCGCCATCGAAGCGCAGTTTTATGCCGAAAATGATCCGGAAAAAATCGACCAGGACTATTTTCGCGAAGCCTTAAAAACAGTTACTAAAAACCTTGATGAAATTGATGCTCTGATTGAGCCCCATGCGGATCGAACACTTGAAGAGCTAGATCCTGTTTCAATGGCGCTGTTGCGGCTTGGTGTCTTTGAGTTCGGTCACCGTCCGGATGTGCCCTTTAAGGTGGTGATCAACGAAGGCGTTAACCTGGCCAAGCGTTTTGGGCCGACCGACAGTGATAAATACATAAACGGCGTTTTAGACAAAATCGCGCCGGTAATGCGTGAAGCTGAAGTTAACGCCATGCGCAATCCGCCCGAGAAAAAGGCTTCCAGTAAAAAGCCGAAAAAGGCGGTCAAAATTTCAGAAAAGAAAAGCTCAAAACGCGCAGCTCCCAAAAAAACCTCATCCAAAAAATCAGACTAGCGGCCCGGTCGGTTGAACGAATTCGAGCTGATTCATAAGTATTTTTCCAATTGGTCTGGTGTGGGTACCGAACCAACACTAGGTATTGGAGATGACGCTGCTCTCTTGGAAATGGAACCCGACACTCAGATGGTAGTAGCGGCCGATACTCTGGTGGAGGGACGACACTTCCCAGAAAATGCAGATCCCGGCCTTGTGGCATCACGAGCCCTGCGGGTGAATTTAAGCGATATGGCGGCCATGGGTGCAGAACCCCTTCACTATACACTTTGCTTGACGCTCCCTTCTTCGGACATCGATTGGCTCTCTTTATTTGCGGCTCGACTAAGGGAAGAGTCAGAACGTTTTTGCTGCTCACTCATTGGTGGGGATACCACTCGCGGCCAACTCTGTATGAGTTTGCAAATGCTGGGCAAAGTTAAAAGTGGTGAGGCATTGCAGAGGTCTGGGGCAAAAGCGGACGACGACATTTGGGTAACAGGTAATCTGGGTGACGCGGCCGCCTATACCAGTCTTAACTTTAGTGATGACTGGAGTTCCAGCAGCTTTGCACAGAAGTTTTGGTCTCCAGAGCCTCGCCTTGAATTTGCGCAAGACATCAGTCATCTTGCAAGTGCCTGTCTGGATATTTCTGACGGCCTGCTGGCCGACCTAGGCCACATCTGCAAAGCCAGTGGAGTTGGGGCTGAAATCTCTTTATCCGACATTCCTCAGTCGCCGGAATTACAGGATCAATTCCCTGATCAATCTCTGCAACTGGCGATATCTGGTGGTGACGACTACGAGCTCTGTTTCACTGCTCCGCCAGAGTCCAATACTCAGCTTCTAAAGATCGCGGACGAACAAGGGCTTAATCTGACGAAGATTGGCAACATTATTCAAGGCAGTGGCGTAACCTGTTTGGATGACACAGGCTCAGCTATCAAAATGAGTCAGGCAGGGTATTCCCATTTCTAATCCGACATTCAGTATGTTGACCAATCCTTTGCACCTCTTGGCTCTGGGGCTGGGCAGTGGGCTTTCACCCAAGGCGCCCGGAACCATAGGTTCTGTGGTTGCTCTTGTGTTGCTTTGGTTGCTTGGACCTTCGCTGGCACCCTGGTATTGGTTAATTGCTTTGGTTGCCTGCTTGATAGGTATTCCAATATGCGCCTATTGCTCAAAGGCTTTGGGGGGCGAAGACCATAAAGCCATTGTTTGGGACGAATTTGCCGGCGCCTGGATAGCCATTGCTTTTGTACCCTATAACTTGCTCTGGTGGCTTGCGGCCTTTGTGCTGTTTCGAATATTCGATATCGCCAAACCCTGGCCTGTGGGTTGGGCTGACAAGCGAGTGCATGGGGGATTAGGTATCATGCTCGACGATATTATTGCTGGGATCATGGCGGCTCTGCTGCTGTTTCTGGTTGAATTCTTTTTATTTTAGTTATCAGGTTAGAGGAAAATTTTGATCACTCGCCCCACAGAATCCTGCGAACTCCCCACTCAATGGGGTAAATTTTCTATTCTTGCCTTTGAAGATGCAGAGAATGACAAGGTGCATCTGGCACTAACACTGGGCGAACTAGATAACTCAGAGTCTGTGCTGGCACGAATTCATTCTGAGTGCCTCACAGGCGATGCTCTATTTTCTCAGCGCTGTGACTGTGGCTCGCAACTACAGGAAGCCATGAAACAGATTTCGGAAGAGGGCAGAGGAATTATTCTCTACCTGCGCCAGGAAGGTAGAGGCATTGGCTTGCTGAATAAGATTCGCGCATACAACCTTCAGGATGAAGGCGCCGACACGGTGGAAGCAAATGAAAGCCTGGGCTTTGGCGCGGATATGCGTGACTACTCTATCTGTGGCCCAATGTTTGAAAATTTTGGCATCACAAAGGTAAGACTGATGACCAATAACCCGCGCAAAGTCTCGGCGATGGAATCACTTGGCATAGAGGTTACCGAACGTATATCAATACACACTGGTCAGAACCCTCACAACGACCACTACCTCAAGACAAAGGCAGGTAAGCTCGGCCATATGTTCGATTGAGTCAGCTGGCTACACCGCTGCAGCGAGTTTCAAATTGCCTCTATTGCGCGATTGAGCAATAACATTCTGTTTTATCCGGGTTGAAGAGGTGCGAGGGCTGTAGAGCACTTGATGAATCTGTTTTCCCGCTGACTCCAAATAGGATTCCACTGCGATATTGTGAGGCTTGTGTCCCCAATCTTCGCCTATCACGAAAATATCAGCGTTCAGCTCTTTGCAGCCCGATACATATTCAAGTTCATCGTAAGCGCGAACTATATCAACACACTCCAGTGCCTTGAGCATTTCCATTCGTTGTTCCAAGGGAATCACAGGTAGATTGGGCTTGTAGGAATTCACGACACGATCCGACGCTACGCCAACGGCGAGAACATCGCCTAGTGATTTACAGTATTCCAGCAGTGCAATGTGGCCTACGTGCAAAAGATCAAAGGTACCTACGGTGTATACAATCATGTGCTATTTAACTCCTCGAGAAATTAGTTACCAGTGCGGTGTTTGCCGAAACTGATGCCCTCTATAAAAGTTTCCATCCGTAAATACCCGTTATGCCAAGCGTATAAAACGCCAGTAGAAAAACATTGTTGGTATTGCCGGAAAGCTTGGGTGTTTTAATCTGAGATACGTTCAGGGCAGCAAGCCCGACGATGCTGATATAAAGGATCAGCGAGAATATTTCTTCTGCAAAAACACTTTCGAAAAGGAATACAAAAACTAGTGCGATATTGTTGTTGTCCAAAGCAAGGCCGGTGTATTTGCTGCCGCCCGACAAACCGAAGGTGTTGAAATAGCTCAGCCGTATTGCACTTGCTGCAACCGCAATAAAGGCGCCCAGCAAAAATATGGGCTCAAAATTGCCATAACTAAGCAGCAGCACAGCTGGGGCGACACCGTAGTTCACAATATCGATGAGCGAATCGAGCTGCATGCCAAATGTTGAGTCGTTGCCCGTGCGTCCCTTCATCCTTCGCGCGACAAGCCCGTCTATCCAATCAAAGGCAACGGCCCAAATCATGCCGATCATCGCAGCATGGTAATTACCAAGAATACTGAAATAGATGGCGAGCACTGTGCAGGCTAACCCGGCGAGCGAACATAGGTTCGCCAGATCTTTCACATAGGAAATAATGGCGGGTTGTAATTCTTGCTGCGCTGCATCTTTGCTTATGAGCATTATGTTCCTATATTTTTACTTGAATAAAGCAGCAACTGCGAATCGGTTTTCCGCAGAGAAAAAAACGGAAAAGAGGGCGTATACAAATTGCACGCAGCTAATTGCTGATAAATAGAACAGGGTTGCGTTAACGGCAGGCCGTTCTCACTAAGATTTGAGTGCGCAAAGAGCGCGCGCTAAGAATCTACTCTACTCACCGGTAGGGCAAATAGGGTCGATATAAGGAGGGTAGAGGCGAGTGCGCCAGTAGGCTCGATATAGGGTAGGACTGCGGAAGACTATACGCTCTAATCCGTCTTGGCACACAGGAGTTTTGTTTTTATTTCTTGTCTTCTTAGCAAGCTCCGCTACGAGGATTTTCAATCCTCGCGGCGCGCTAGATATCCACAGATGAAATTTTGGCTTTTCTAGGAAAGAAGAGTGTCAGCGCGTTCTTTGAGATAAAGATCGTAGTCGGGAACTTCAACTTCACAGGGCGCATTAAAGCCCTCTGAGGTAAGCAGGAGTTCTGCCGTTGCCGGGTTACAGGCTACGGGAATATTCCAGACTGCCGCTATACGAAGTAGAGCCTTGATGTCGGGGTCATGGGGTAGGGGTTCAAAAGGGTCCCAAAAGAAGAATAACCCGTGGGTCTTTCCCTCGGCGATTTCTGCGCCGATTTGTTGATCACCACCTAGAGGACCAGAGAATAGCTTGTCTATCGACAGATCAAGCTCTGACTCGAGCAAATAGCCTGTAGTCCCTGTTGCAACAAGTTGATGCTTTGCCAGGTGGTCACGATTTTTCTTAGCCCAGCTAAGCATCAGGCCTTTCATATTGTCATGAGCTACCAGCGCAATGCGCTTGCTTGCGGGTAGCTCTCTGACGATAAGTTTGATGGTCGTGTTACCTGATTTAGGCGGCTTGCAGCGCCTCGAGAGAAGACATGGCTGCAGCTGTATCTAGCATGCGATTTGAAAAGCCCCACTCATTGTCATACCAGGCCATAACCTTAACTTGTGTTCCGATCACACGAGTTTGGGATAAGTCGGCAATGCTTGATGCAGGGTTGTGATTAAAATCGATACTCACCAAGGGCAGCTCGTTTGCTTGCAACACCCCGTTAAATCGATTTTCTGAAGCGGCCTTGATGGCGTTGTTCACTTCTTCTACTGAAGTGGGTCGGCTCGCTTCGAAGGTGAGGTCCAGAAGAGATACGTTGATAACTGGAACTCTCACTGCCAATCCATCAAGTTTTCCTTTGAGCTCGGGAAGAACCAGAGAAACAGCAGAAGCTGCGCCCGTTTTGGTTGGGATAAGAGAATGTGTTGCCGAACGGGCTCGATACTTATCTGTATGGTAAACGTCAGAAAGATTCTGATCGTTGGTGTAAGCATGCACCGTAGTGACCAAGCCGGCTTCAATGCCAACAGCGTCGTTTAGCGCTGCTGCCAAAGGTGCGAGGGAGTTTGTTGTGCATGAAGCGTTAGAGACAATGCGGTGCTCGGGTGTGAGAACCTGATGGTTTACACCGTAAACTACAGTGGCATCGACGTCTTTACCTGGAGCCGAGATCAGTACGCGTTTGGCGCCTGCTTGCAAGTGCGCGGATGCTGACTCTTTTGTGGTGAAGAACCCGGTGCATTCCATCACAACATCAATGCCGAGCTGTGCCCAGGGCAGTTTGGATGGATCTCTTTCACTGGTGCAGGCTATGCTATGTTGATCCACCAGAATGTTTTCGCCCTCAACCTCAACCTGCTGTTGCAAAGTACCGTGCACAGTATCGTATTTCAGCAAATGAGCATTCATGGCCGTATCGCCAAGATCGTTGATCGCGACGATTTCAATATCTGAATTTGTTTGCGCTAACCAAGCTCTTAGAACATTCCGCCCGATGCGTCCAAAACCGTTAATGGCTACTCTTGCCATGTTAATCACCTCTTTCCCGTCTCCCCCCATGGGGACACTATCAATATATGAAATATAATTACATTATAGAGGTATTTTCTGGAAAAAAGGAAATAAAATTACTTTTATTGCGGGTTTGGTGTCGGAATATGCAAGAAAATTAGATTCTGCAGCTAATTTTCACGGGTACTTTGCAGGTTAGTTTTGATGGATTTGATGTTCTTTTCCACCTCTTCTCCGAGCTGCAAAGCCAGCTTGGTTGCCAGTATGTCCACCAAAGCTAGGTGAATAATTCTTGAAGTCATGGGTGTAAAGAGATCGGTATCTTCCGCTGTCACGGCGTTAACAACGACTTGGCAATGTTTCGCCAGGGGAGAGTTGTTGCGCGTCAAACCAATGGTACGAGCGCCGGCATTGTTCGCCACCTCAGCATTTTCGTTGATGGCGTTTGTCCGGCCGGTGTAGGAAATAAATACCGCCGTATCTTCCGGTGTAAGCATTGAACACATCATGCGCTGATTAATGAAATCTGTATGGGCAACAACAGGGATACCGAATCGGGCGAACTTGTGTTGCGCGTCCAATGCAACAGGGCCTGAAGCGCCCATACCAAAGAAGTAAATACTTTTGCTGCCCAGCAGTAAGTTAGCGGCCTCCTCGATGGAGGCGGCAGAGGTTGCCCGGCCAATGCTGCGGACACTCTCCTCGATGGAAGAGAGCACTTTTTTGATCACCGTATGAGTGTCATCGGAGGCTTCCATATTCTCGGAGAAAAGATGGGAGCCGCGAGATATCTCTTGGGCTAATTTGAGTTTGAAATCTGGATAGCCGGAGCAACCCAGTTTGCGACACAGCCTGTTTACAGTGGGCTCGCTAACGCCGGCTTCCCGCGCAAGTCGGGCAATGGATTGGTGTATCGCAGCCTGAGGGTCGCGCAGAATGACTTCCGATATTTTTAGATCGGATTTACTGAGCTTATCTGTACCGCCTTTCAGCCGGTCCAGTAGTTGAGTAGAGTTCACGGGAGTCTTCCTCAGGGCTGTTAATTGACAAAACGTAAGTTTATTACAAAATTGCTGCCTGAGTTCGGAATTTAGCTAGCCTAGTGTTTGTTTGAGCAGATTCCTTGTGGATTCGTCGATATCGAGAGAGCCGAAATCGCCGGTTTCCAGTACCTCTTGGTAGGACTTCGCTAGTTCCTTGCCTAGCTCCACGCCCATCTGGTCAAACACATTGATTTGCCAGAGAGTTCCGGAAACGAAGGAACGGTGCTCATAGAATGCGATGAGCGAACCCAGGCTCTGCGCATCGAGCTGATCCAGAAGAATAGTGGTTGAGGGACGATTTCCGCTAAAGGTTTTGGAGTGAGCCAGCAGTTCAGCTGTGTCGGCCTCAGTAGATTCTGGCAGCAAGTCGCGCGCTTCATCTGTTGAGCGGCCTTTCATCAATGCTGCGCCCTGAGCAAAACAGTTTGCGAGAAGGCACCGATGATGCTCTTCCAACTCGTGGCCGGCTTTGATCACAGCAATAAACTCAGTCGGCACCAAATGAGTTCCCTGATGCAGCAACTGAAATACCGCATGTTGCGCGTCGGTTCCAACACCACCCCATAACACCGGGGAAGTTTGCCAATTGACCTGTTCGCCAGTTCTGGTGATGTTTTTGCCGTTGTTTTCCATTTCGAGTTGCTGCAAGTAAGGCAGCAAGGCACCTAGTCGGCTGTCGTAAGCGAACTGAGCTCGTGTTTCAGCGTGCCAAGAGCTGCCGTACCAAAGATCCATCATGGCGGCGAGAATGGGAATATTCTGCTCAACAGGGCTTGTCGCAAAGTGATGGTCCATTTGCTCTGCGCCTCGCAGAAAGGACTCGAAGGCAGGTGCTCCAAGAACGATCATGGCCACCAGGCTAACTGAAGACCAAATCGAATAACGGCCGCCCAGTCCTTCTGGGAAGGTCAATATATTTTCAGCGGCGATACCAAATTCTTCCGATTTTTCGGGAGAGGCCGTAACCGCCACGAGTTGTGATTTGGGGTCGGCGACGCCGCCTTCTGACATCCACTTCATCAAGGAGTGGGCGTTAGACAGGGTTTCAGTGGTGGTGAAGGTTTTAGAGGCAACAATCACCAGCGTCTGCATTGGGTCGCAAGCGTCCATCGCGGGTTTAAGCGCGTGTCCATCCACATTGGCAACGCAATGAGTATTGAATTCAGATTCTCGGCCAAATCCCAGCGCAGTCAGCAGCAGCTGTGGCCCCAATGCCGATCCGCCTATGCCCAGGTGAATGATGTGTTTGTATTGAGTGCCGGAGGCGCCCTTAAATTCGCCGCTACGAACGCGCTCCGCCATTTTGCTGTTGGCTTGGTGCTGAGCCTGAATCTCTTCATTTGGGCTCGAGGCCCGCATGGCGGTATGCAGCGCGGGTCTGTTCTCTGTTGGATTAACGACCTGCCCACTCAGCAGTTTTTGTCGTTCTACTAATAGACCACTTTCTTCGGCCAGTTTAGCAAAGAGGCTGAGGGTTGGCTGGTCTAAATGAGTTTTAGAGAAATCGAATTGCAATGAGCCCTGTCTAAAACAGAACTCAGTGGCGCGATTTGGATTGCTTGAGAATAGCTCAGAGAGGGGGGTGGTTTTTGACTTGCTGGCGGCGTCCGCTAATTCCTGAAAGAAAGGCGGAAGTTGTTGAGAAGATTTTGTTGATTCCGCCTTTTTTCCGAACATGGTTAATCCATCTTGCCTGATTCAATATGAGCAACCGCCTCTTTGCAGAGGGCTTCAATTTTATCCCAGTTTCCAGCTTTTACATCATCTGCAGGAAGTATCCAGGTTCCGCCTGCGCAAAGGATACTCGGAAGTGAGAGGTAACGGTTAATGTTGGCGAGATTGACCCCACCTGTTGGGCAGAAGTGGGCCTGAGGGAAGACAGCACCAAAGGATTTGATTAATCCGTAAGCGTTCACTGCCTCTGCTGGGAAGACTTTAAAGAAATCAAAACCGTATTCCATGCCTAACAATACTTCGGAGGCGCTGGAAACGCCCGGCAAGAGATCAAGCTTCTGTGCCACGGCTGCTTCGAGAATTTTTGGCGTCAGGCCTGGCGAAACAGCGAAATCAACTCCGAGCGCGGCAACATTTTCCACGTCCTGTACTGATGTGAGGGTGCCGACACCCAGAACAATGTCGATGCCAGAGCCCTTAACCGCTTGAGTGGCTTCAAGGGCTAGCTCGGTTCGCAAAGTAATTTCGATTGCGTTGATGCCTGAAGAGACAAGAGTTTTTGCGAGTTCAACCGTTCCGTCAACACTGTAGGGTGTGACGACAGGAACAAGTTTTATACCTTTAAGTTTTTCTTTGAGCTGTGACATTTTTTAATTTCGGAGTAGGCAAATTGATCTAGATTGTAATTAGTTTACATAAATATAAATAAAAATGAAAACTTATTACATATTTCTCTAAAGAGATTACATGGTTGCTGGAATCTAGAGCCGATATTCGAGCTAGTTCGAAGACCAATCAGCCAATTTCTTATCAATAAGCACGCCCTCGAGCTTTGCGTGCACTGGCAGGCCGTCTTTCCAGGGAGTTACTGCTTCCCCTGCGATTAATGCCTTCAGATAAGTTCTGGCTTCTTCGGTAATACCATAGCCATCTTCGCGAATGTATTCCGCCGGCAGCATCTTCTCTACATTGGCGATCTGGTCGAGGGGCGCGGATTGTATTTCCCAGGTATAGGGATTGTTCCCCGTGCGGATAATAGCGGGCATAACAGCGTTTTGACCTTCAATGGCGTATTCGACAGCTTTCTGCCCAACGGCAATGGCGTGGTCTAAATCCGATTTCGAGCTCAGATGCCGCGCGGAGCGCTGCAGATAATCTGCGAGAGCCCAATGGTATTTAAGCCCGAGCTCTTCGCGAATCATTGAGGCAATAGTAGGGGCTACACCACCAAGCTGCTTGTGACCAAAGGCATCAACCGTTCCTGCGTCTGCAAGAAAATTGCCTTCCGCATCCTGAGCACCCTCGGAAGCGACGATGATGCAGTGGCCCTGAGTTTTTACAGCGCTATCCACTGCCTCGATGAACTTTGCTTTCTCAAAGGGAACTTCGGGAAATAGAATAATGTCCGTGTTTGCGAGCCCACCTGCGGCGGCGATCCAGCCAGCGTGACGACCCATCACTTCAATAATAAATACCTTTGTTGAGGTCTCCGCCATTGAAGCGACATCCGCTCCGGCCTCAAGTGTAGAAACCGCCACATACTTGGCAACACTGCCAAAGCCCGGACAGCAATCGGTGATAGGTAAATCGTTGTCTACGGTTTTGGGCACATGGATAGCTTGCAGGGGATAACCCATTTTCTCGGCAATTTGGGAAACCTTTAGGCAGGTATCGGCTGAGTCGTTGCCACCGTTGTAAAAGAAGTAGCCGATATCGTGTGCCTTAAACACTTCGATAAGGCGCTCGTATTCGGCGCGGTTATCTTCGAGGCTCTTCAGCTTGTAGCGGCAGGATCCAAAAGCACCACCCGGGGTATGGGTTAATGCTTCTAGGCATTCGTCTGTTTCTTTGCTGGTGTCATAGAGCTCTTCTCGGAGCGCACCAAGAATGCCATTTTTACCGGCGTAGACCTTGCCGATTTGATCGGGGTATTTTTTAGCTGTTTGAATAACGGCCGAAGCGGATGCGTTAATGACCGAAGTTACTCCGCCTGATTGTGCGTAGAAGGCGTTTTTTACGGGCATAATGGGTCCTTTTTTTGCTAGGGTGCAGTTGAGTTCGGCTAGCAGTGAATGATAGCTGAGATGAGGTTCTGTTTCATGCCGTGCTAACTAATTTGCGGAAGAAATTGATACAGACTTAAGCCTCTCAATAAAAACAAATATAGAGTCCAAAATGCATATTCATATTCTCGGAATCTGTGGCACCTTTATGGGCAGTTTGGCCCAGCTTGCCAAGCAATCCGGTATGCGCGTCACGGGTTGTGACGCCAATGTTTATCCGCCTATGAGCACCCAGCTTGAACAGGCTGGTATTGATTTGGTTCAGGGTTTTTCAGAAGAGCAAATGGAATATAAACCCGATATTTGGGTTATAGGCAACGCCATGAGCCGAGGTAACCCTTTGGTGGAAGCGATACTCAACAGCGGCGACAAATACCTTTCTGGCCCCGAGTTTTTGGCCGAGCAAATCTTGCCAGGTCGTCACGTAATGGCGGTATCTGGTACCCATGGTAAAACTTCCACTTCCAGCATGTTGGCTTGGATTCTGGAGCAGGCTGGATTGAAGCCTGGGTTTCTAATTGGAGGAGTACCCGCCGATTTTGGCGAGTCCGCTCGCCTGGGTGAGGGGCGATATTTTGTGGTGGAGGCAGACGAATACGACACCGCTTTTTTCGATAAGCGATCTAAGTTTGTGCACTACCGGCCACGAACTCTGGTGATTAACAATCTTGAGTTTGATCACGCAGATATATTTGAAGACCTGGGTGCGATACAGCGACAGTTTCACCATCTGATCCGAACGGTACCCCAGCAGGGAAATATCTACTCACCTAAGGGATGTGAACCTATTGATCAGGTGTTGGATATGGGTTGTTGGTCAGATACCTATTCGCTCTCAACCCTGGGCTCTGTCGGTGAAGCCGCCTGGGAAGCTGTGCCGGGAAAAGCCGATTGCAGTCGATTTGAAATTTTCTACCAGGGGCAATCGAAGGGACATGTCGAGTGGGGCCTGATCGGCGAGCACAACATGCAAAATGGTCTTGCCGCCATTGCAGCCTCAACAGATGCAGGCGTTAGTGTGCAGCAAGCAACCGAAGCTTTGGCAGGGTTTCAGGGCGTAAAGCGTCGCTTGGAGGTTGTGGCGGATTCGCCCTCGATTACGCTCTACGACGATTTTGCCCACCACCCCACTGCAATTAAAACCACTTTAGAAGCTGTGCGTGCCAAAGTGGGTAGCGATAGCATTCTTGCGGTTATTGAACCCCGCTCAAATACCATGAAACAGGGAGTGCATAAATCAGACTTATCCGAATCAGTGACCTCGGCAGACATGAGGGTGTGGTTTGAGCCCGAGGGCTTGGATTGGTCCTTGGCCGAGATACTTTCTCCTGAGGACAGGGTATTTAAGGATTTTGATCTGATGCTAGCCACTATTGAAGAATTGAGCATGAACACCAACGAGCATCTGCATATTGTGGTGATGAGCAATGGCGGCTTTTCAGGAATACATGGCAAATTGGCGGATCGGTTAAATCTGCAAGCTCCCGGGAAAGAGAATTGATAAAGCGACTGGAAAACATCTATACCCAACTAATACTAAAGAGACCTATCTGGGTAGTGGTTTTTGTGTTGGCTGTAGTTGGCACGGCCTCTATTGGCTTGCCCAAGGTGAAATTGGATGCGTCTTCTGACTCGCTTACTCTTGAGAGCGATCGGGCTCTGGATTTTTTTCGTGAGGTGAATTCCCGATACAACTCAGGTTCCATTCTGGTAGTGACCTATGGCGTTGATGGTGATCTCTACAGCGCAGACTCATTGGATACCTTGGGCCAGCTTCGTGACGATCTTGCGCAACTGGATCGAGTCAAAAGCGTTCAGTCGATTCTGGATGTACCTCTACTTTATAGCCCGGTGGTCGGGCTAACAGGCCTCTCCGGTGAACTTCCCACACTGCAGGACGAGGGAATTGATCTCGAACTTGCCAAAGAAGAGTTCCATCTGAATCCCATTTATCGGGATACCCTGGTAAGTGAGGACAATAGGACCACGGCGGTTTTGATTAATCTTGAAGTGGATCAGGAAGGAATAGATCTGGTTCGGGAAAGAGACGCTTTGCTGTTACAACAAAACCAGGAAGGCCTGAGCGAGCAAGAGATTGCTCGACTTGAGGAGGTCAGCGCTGAGTATCTGGTTTACCGAACGCTAGCGACTGAGCGCGACGGCGCGCGAGTGCAGAGAGTTCGAGATATTGTCGAGCAGTATCGTGATCGGGCTCACTTATTTGTAGGCGGCGCGGACATGGTCACAGCGGACATGTTGACCTTTATCCGCAGCGATATGATCAATTTCGGCTTGGGGATATTTGCCTTTATTGTTTTGACACTGGTCGTGATTTTTCGGCAGTTCAAACTGGTTATTCTGCCGCTACTCAATTGTGCTTTTGCCCTGGCAATCATGCTCGGCTTTCTCGGTTGGATTGATTGGCGACTCAGCGTTATTTCCTCCAATTTCACCCTTATCCTGATGATCGTTACCCTGGCGCTCTCGGTCCATTTGATTGTGAGGTTTCAGGAGGTCTGTCGAAAAAATCCCGACGCACCCCTTGAGGATCGTGTGCAAGAAATGGCGCTCGCAATGCTGCGCCCCTGTTTCTATACCGTTCTGACTACCATGGTGGCCTTTGCCTCCCTTGTGGTGAGTGATATTCGTCCGGTGATCGATTTTGGATGGATGATGACCATTGGAATATCCCTGGCGCTTATTCAAACCTTTCTGCTTATACCCGCGGGATTAATTCTTATGGGTGGCGAGTTCCGCGGTGGTAGCGCCAAAGAACCCCAGTACACGCTGATTTTTTCTCGCTTTGCTGATGGGGAATCAGTTGTGGTTTTTTCAGTGGCAGTGATTTTGGCCGCTGGTGCAGGCTTCGGTTTGACTAAGCTGACGGTGGAAAACCGCTTTATCGACTATTTCAAATCCACTACTGAAATTTACCAGGGCATGGAGGTTATCGATCGAAACCTGGGTGGAACCATGTCGCTGGATGTCGTGATCGATGCGCCTTTGGGATGGGATGAAGCGCCCGTTATCTCCCCCGCTGCAAATGACTTTAGTTCTGAAGAGGATGACCTGTTCGGCGACTCTGATTTTGATAGTTCGGGTTTTGGCGATGGCTCTTTTTCCGCTGATGGCTCATTTTCAGCTGATGGCTCTTTTGCCGATGACCTTTTTGCTTCAGACGGATTTGGTAGCACTGAAGATGATTTATTTGGTGACGATGGGTTTGGCGAAGGTTTTAGTGAAGCAGATTCGAGTTCTGGTAGTGAATTTAGCTATTGGTGGAACAGTGTCGAAATTGAAACCATTGAGGCGATGCACACTTATCTGGAATCCCTGCCAGATATTGGCAAGGTCAACTCTCTGGCAACGGCCACCGAGTTAGCGGCTGATCAAAATGGCTCCCCTCTAAACGATATTGAGCTTGTTTTTTTGCGGCAAAATTTAGGGGCAGAGTTGGAAGATACTCTGATCAATTCCTATCTGAACGATGAAATTTCCCAGACCCGAATTGCGACTCGTGTTAAAGAAACGGGAGACCAGCTGCAGCGTGATGCGCTAATACAACAGGTTCAGGATTACGCCGTTGATGAGTTGGGTTTGGCACCGGAGCAGGTGCGTGTTACAGGGTTAATTGTTTTATATAACAATATGTTGCAGAGCTTATTCGGGTCTCAGATTCAGACATTAGTTGCCGTCTTTATTGGCATTATGCTGATGTTTGCCGTCTTGTTCCGCTCGATTCGGGTATCCCTGATTGCCATTGTGCCTAACTTTTTAGCGGCGGGAATTGTTTTGGGAAGTCTAGGTCTTTTCGGTATTCCATTGGACTTAATGACCATAACCATTGCTGCCATATCTGTGGGTATGGGCGTGGATAATTCCATTCACTATATCCACCGGTTTAGAACAGAGCTTGTCTCAGATGGTAACTACGCGACGGACGGATATAGGGCTGCCATGCATCGTGCTCATTCAACTATCGGGAGAGCGCTCATCTACACAGCCATTACCATTATTGCCGGTTTCTCTTTACTGGCACTCTCCAACTTTATGCCATCCATCTACTTTGGATTGTTCACCAGCTTGGCCATGGCTGCGGCCTTGCTAGGTTCGCTGACATTACTGCCCGCCATGCTGGTCTTGTTCCGACCCTTTAAATTGGCTACCGCATAACAAGAAATTGCTTATTGCGGCTGGCTAGAGTTTTTAAGAAGTGTTTTTACTTAAGTATTTCCAGGTGTCCAGCACAGAGTCGGGTGTCAGAGAGACACTGCTAATGCCTTTTTGCATCAACCAGTCCGCCAGGTCGGGATGATCAGAAGGACCTTGACCACAGATACCCACATATTTGTCGGCCTCTTTGCAGGCAGAGATTGCCATTTCCAAAAGAGATTTGACGGCGGCATTGCGTTCATCAAATAGATGGGCGATCAACCCCGAATCGCGGTCGAGCCCGAGCGTAAGCTGAGTCAAATCGTTCGAACCGATAGAGAAACCATCAAAATATTCGAGGAATTGCTCTGCCAAAAGGGCATTGGATGGCAGCTCGCACATCATAATAATGCGCAGCCCATTTTCGCCTCTTTTTAGGCCCTGTTCAGCCAGTAATTCAGTTACCTGACGCGCCTCATCCAGAGTGCGAACAAAGGGCACCATAAGCTCTACATTAGTAAGTCCTAACTCTTCCCTAACTCTTTTCATAGCAAGGCATTCAAGAATAAAGCAGTCCCGAAAGCTGTCGGAAATATAGCGCGAGGCGCCACGAAATCCGATCATTGGATTTTCTTCTTCAGGCTCGTACTGACGACCGCCAATCAGGTTGGCGTATTCGTTAGATTTAAAGTCTGAAAGTCGCACAATCGCCTTTTTCGGATGGAATGCGGCGGCAATAGTGGCAACACCCTCAACAATTTTCTCCACATAAAAATCGACGGGTGAGGGGTAGCCAGAAGTTATTTCATCGATTTGCGCTTTGGTCTCTTCATCCTGGTCGTTGTAGTTCAAAAGCGCCTTGGGGTGAACGCCGATCATGCGATTGATAATGAACTCGAGTCTTGCCAAGCCAACACCCTGGTTCGGGTATTGCGCAAAATCCAGTGCACGATCCGGATTAGCCACATTCATTAGAATATCCAGCGGAAGAGGTGCATTTTCGCCAATTTCGTTAGTCAATATCTCAAAGGGAAGGATGTCTTTATAGATAAAGCCGGTATCACCCTCAGAGCAGGAAACGGTGACCGGATCCCCGGTAGTTAAAACCCTTGTAGCTTCATCACAGCCGACTACCGCCGGTATGCCGAGTTCGCGAGCAATGATGGCTGCGTGGCAGGTGCGCCCCCCCCGGTTTGTGACGATGGCGCTGCAGCGCTTCATTATCGGTTCCCAGTCCGGATCGGTCATATCGGTCACCAGTACGGCGCCGTCATGCACCTGGTCCATGTCTTCCAGCGAATCCAGATTACAAACCACGCCAGCGCCAATTTTCTGGCCGATTGCCCGGCCCTCTACCAATATCTCGGATCTCTTATTTAGTTGATATTGCTCGATTTTTTTGCCTTCTGATCGGCTTCGAACGGTTTCGGGTCGAGCCTGGAGAATATAAATCTGGCCATCATCACCATCTTTACCCCACTCAATGTCCATGGGCCGGCCGTAGTGTTTTTCAATTATCTGCGCCTGCTTGGCCAACTCGATAATTTCTGCATCGCTAAGGCAAAATCGTTTTTGATCTTCAGCGGATACCGGCACTACTTCAACCAGCTCATCTGAACCCGCTGGGGCGTAGATCATCTTCTCTGCCTTGCTACCGAGAGTGCGCCGCACAACGCTGGGGAATCCTTGATTTAGCGTCTCTTTGTGTACGTAGAACTCGTCTGGATTTACGGCGCCCTGAACCACCATTTCACCAAGGCCCCATGAGGCCGTTATAAAAACCACGCCTCTGTGTCCGGATTCGGTGTCCAGGGTAAACATCACGCCACTGGCGCCTGTTTCGCTTCGAACCATGCGTTGAATACCGGCTGAGAGCGCGACTTCACGGTGATCAAAGCCCTGATGCACTCGGTAAGATATGGCGCGATCGTTGAACAGAGAGGCAAATACTTCTTTAACCCGAGCAATAACTTCGTCCTCACCGCGGACATTCAAAAAGGTTTCCTGCTGCCCTGCGAACGAAGCATCAGGCAGATCCTCAGCCGTAGCCGAAGATCGAACCGCGACAGCGACGTTATCGCCAAGGGCGTTGTAAGACTCTCGAATGGATTGTTCCAAGTCTGAGGGCAAGGGGGTTGAGATCACCCAGTCTCGAATTTGCGCGCCAGCCTCGGCTAAAGCATGCACATCTTCGATATTTAGCGTGTCTAGAATCGCATTGATTTTGTTGTCCAGCCTACTGGTAGCTAGGAATTGGCGAAAAGCGTCTGCCGTTGTGGCATAGCCTCCAGGAACGGATACGCCAAGATTGCTTAGGTGACTGATCATCTCGCCTAGGGAGGCATTTTTGCCTCCGACAGAAGGAATATCATTGATACCGAGTTGTTCAAAAGGAATAACTGCAGAGGACACAAAAATGCTCCAAAAATGAGGACTGGAAAAGAGCGGCGAATAATAGCTTAAACTTATTGTAGCTTCGACTAAGCGAGGGGATTTTTAGGAGAAAAATGGCGGTATTACGCCCCGAAAGTTTTTTCGTCTGAACGAACTCAAAAACATCAAAAAGGATCGGCAAAATGCAGACAGAGCGCAGGCACGCTTTTTACATCTCAGATAGCACCGGATTGACTTCCGAAACACTTGGAAATGCCCTTTTAGCCCAGTTTGATGAGGTGGAATTTCGGCGCAGCTATCACCCCTATATCGACAGCGTTGAAAAAGCCAAAGACGTGGTGAAAAAAATCGATGACGCCTACGAAAAAGATGGCGTTAAACCATTGATATTTGACACAATTCTTAATCAGGAGTTACGTCTTGTGATATCAAAAAGTAAGGGCTTACTTATTGATGTTATTGGCACCTTTTTACCGACCCTGGAAAGTGAATTAGGAGCGCTTTCGGCCATGCGAGTGGGCAAATATCATGTCAACCTGTTGGAGCAGAAATCCCAGCGTCGAATGGAGGCAGTTAACTACGCTCTGGATGCCGATGACGGCGCCCGAACAAACCGGTATGACCTGGCCGATATCATCCTGATTGGCGTGTCTCGCAGCGCCAAAACCCCTACTTGTCTCTATATCGCTATGCAATTTGGTCTCTACGCGGCCAACTACCCTCTAACTGAAGAAGATCTCGAGCTTGGGGTAATGCCGCCTAAGTTATTGCAATTTAAGGATAAACTTTTTGGATTGACGGTTGATCCGAAGCGGCTTTCGACTATTCGAAATGAACGCAGGGCCGATTCAAAATACGCCTCTCTCGCACAATGCGAATGGGAGGTAAAAGAGGCCAAGATTTTGTGTCGAAATCAGGGGATTTCCGTCATCGATACCACCAGATTGTCGGTGGAAGAAATCGCTACCAAAATAATCCTCAAAACAGGTTTGAAGAGAAGTCTCTAATTTATTGATTTTTAATATATAAATCCCGTTCTTTTAAGTCTTTTTTTCGGCTAATTTCCAGCTCAATTTTTGGTAATTGGACTTACGGCCTTCTTTATA
>Ga0209557_1000018_pt1 | contig 124246 bp, 121 predicted proteins | sample SaaInlV_120m_DNA_4_FD_184672 | JGI IMG/M metagenome (GOLD analysis project Ga0209557, IMG submission 184672) | Marine microbial communities from expanding oxygen minimum zones in the Saanich Inlet - Saanich Inlet SI074_LV_10m_DNA (SPAdes) (version 2) | ecosystem: Environmental > Aquatic >... | reverse complement strand
CCAATTTTTGGGTACCTCTTGCTAAGGGGCAAATGCAAAGACTGCGGTGAGGCTATCTCCCCTCGCTATCCTATTGTTGAGCTTCTTACTGCGATCTTTAGCCTAGCTGTGATTTGGAAGTTTGGTCCTACATCTCAAGGCTTGGCGGCTTTGTTAGTGACTTGGTCCTTAATCGCGCTAACCGGTATAGATTTTGATGAGCACCTGCTTCCCGACAGCATTACGCTGCCCCTAATGTGGGCTGGCCTAATTGCCAATAGCTTTGGCCTATTCACCGACCTGCCATCCGCCCTTTGGGGAGCAATTCTTGGCTATATGAGTCTGTGGTCTGTCTATCAGGTGTTTAAGCTGGTAACCGGCAAAGAAGGAATGGGGTTTGGTGATTTCAAACTCTTGGCAGCCCTTGGCGCCTGGTTGGGGTGGAATTATTTGCCCACCATAATCCTGATGTCCTCCCTGGTGGGTTTGGTATTTGCCTTATTATTTATGATCTTCAGCGGAAACAAAAAAAGCGCGCCCATTGCATTTGGTCCATACCTTGCCGTTGCCGGCTGGATTTGCCTCTTCCTTGGGCCAGATGTCTTCGCCATCCTGCCGATATGATTCACAAAGTCTAGAATCATGCTAAGAATAGGCCTGACCGGAGGCATTGGCAGCGGCAAAAGTACGGCCGCTGCAGAGTTCAAGAAGTTAGGCGTTAGTGTGATCGATCTTGACCAACTCGCCAGAGACGTCGTTCAAACTGGAACACCGGCCCTGAATAAAATTTCGGATCATTTCGGAGAGCAAATTCTGCTTGAATCAGGTGAGTTGGATCGAGCGGAGCTGCGCAACATTATATTTGGCGATGCTAAGGAAAAAGAGTGGTTGGAAAACTTGCTCCATCCTCTAATTAGAGAGCGGCAGCTAGAGTTAGAGTCTCGCTCGACCAGCCCCTACCTGGTAATTGAAATCCCCCTTCTGGTTGAAAATATCGAAGCACAGAAGGTCGATCGTATTTTGGTTGTTGAAACCCCGCGAGAAGATCAGGTTCTGCGAACAATGGCGCGATCTCAACTAAGCGAATCAGAGGTGAATGATATTATTTCGGGGCAAGCCACGGCTGAAGAAAGACGTGCTGTAGCACAGGACCGAATTGATAACAGTGGCTCTATACCTGAATTGGCTGCGCAAGTAGAAACCCTGCACATCAGTTATTGTGAACTAGCAAAAACCTCGAAACTTTAAGTTAAAAACCTAGACTTTGAAGTTTTTGCAATATTGGGGCATTGGCCTCAGGAAACTGCAAATCATCTAATTCCCGCAAAGGAACCCAGGCTATTTCCTGTCCTTCTAGCCCCCTTTCCGTGCCGGAAAACTCTGTCACTAAAGCCACTCTTAGCATCACAGAATAGTCCTCGTACTGATGACCTATATCCATCAATGCTTGGCAGGAACGGACCTTAATACCCAGCTCTTCTTTGATCTCCCGACTTAGGGCTTGTTGGAGACTTTCTCCAATCTCAAATTTTCCTCCAGGGAATTCCCACAGACCGGCGTGTTTCTTACCTTCGGGACGACGTGCAAGAAGAACATTCCCTTCTCTCATAATTACAGCTACAGCAACTTCTAGAGAGTTGATATCGGGCATTCCTAAGTTTAGGTGCGATATTCCGCATTAATGCGAACATAGTCATGAGAAAGGTCTGTGGTCCAAAACTCTTCCTCGACTTCACCGCGATTCAAATTGATTCGAATCTTGAACTCCGCTTGATCAAACACGGCTTGTCCTTGGCTTTCTGAATAGTCTGGATGCACGCCTCCATCAGCGACCAGAGGGACATCATCGAGAAAAACTTCAACAACATCGATATTGAAATTTGGAATTTTGGCGTTGCCAATGGCCATTAATATTCTCCCCCAATTGGGGTCGCTGGCGAAAAAGGCAGTTTTAACTAGAGGCGAATGTGCAACGGAAAAAGCGACTTCCTTACACTCCTCGGTCGAACCACCTCCAACAACTTCAATAGTGACAAATTTGGTCGCGCCCTCGCCGTCTTTAACTATGGATTGCGCCAGCTCTCGATAAACCTCAAACAGGCAACGTTTCAGTAGGTGCGCTGCTGGCGATCTCGGATCGCTGATAACTGCACTGCCGGATTTACCTGTGCAGGCAAGAACGCAGGAATCATTTGTAGAGGTATCTCCATCCACAGTTGCCCGATTAAATGTTTTCTCGCAGAGTTCAGAATTCCACTCTTTGGCCAGTTCGAGAGTTATTGCTGCATCAGTAACAATGTAGGCAAGCATTGTCGCCATATTTGGGTGAAACATACCCGCACCCTTGGCAATTCCCGTGACATTAATATCCACACCCTCAAGCTGAACTGAGCGCTTGGCCAGCTTTGGCCGAGTATCCGTGGTCATGATCGCCGCTGCAGCTTCGTTCCAGGATGTTTCCGATAGCCCTTCCACCAAGGCAGCCATACTCGATTCAAAAGGCTCTAAAGGTAACAGCTCACCAATCACTCCAGTTGAAAAGGGCAATACCTGGACGAGGTTTACTGAAGTTTGTTCCGCCACCAATTCACATGTCTTCATTGCGGCGTCAAAACCCGCCTGCCCCGTTCCCGCGTTAGCATTTCCTGAATTGATCAGGAGATAACGAATATTTCCAGCGGCCAAATGCGATTTACAGATTTGTACCGGTGCAGCGCAAAAAGCATTTTGAGTAAAGGCTCCGACAACAACAGATCCCTCTGATAGCTCTATCAAAGTCAGATCGGACCTGTCCACATAGCGGATACCCGCCTCTGTACTGCTCAATCGGCACCCTAAAACCACTGGAATTTGATGAAATGCTTTCTCGGTCATCAGAGAGCGCCGTGGCACTGCTTATATTTTTTGCCCGAGCCGCAGGGGCAGGGTTCGTTGCGCCCAACTTTCTTCTCTTCTCTAGTAAAGGGCTGCGCCTGAGATTGAGGAGCTCTCTGGGTTGCGCCGGGCGGAAGTCCGGCACGCGCGGCGGGTTTTGCATCGCCTCCCAGGCTATTGGCCTCCGCATGTTGCATGGACATCTTGGCTTGTATGGCTTCTTCCTGCTGACGCTTGGCCTGCTCCATCGCCTGTAGTTGTTCGGGGCTGGCAAGCTGAAATCTCATCAAAACCCGCGTGACATCACTTTTGATTCTCTCCAGCAAATCCCGAAAGAGTTCAAAGGACTCTCTCTTATACTCTTGTTTAGGATTGCGACCAGCATAGCCGCGAAGGCCAATAGCGGATCTCAAACTATCCATAGTGGCCAGATGCTCTTTCCATAAGCGATCCAATGTCTGGAGCATCAAGTCCCGCTCGAGGCGGTGCAACACCATATCTGGATTTTCAACACTGCTATTTTCTTCAAATACTTTTTTAAAGCCTGCCAGTTTGTCGGCGTATTGAGTTTCAAGAGCTTCCGAGACTTTGACGAAAACCTCTTCTGCTCTCATATGCTTGTCTTGCTTTACCCAATCGGCGGTGGAGATATCCATACCCAGCTCAGTATTTAGGAACTGATCTAGTCCATCCATGTCCCATTGCTCGGCAAAACCATCCGGCGGCAAATAAGAAAATACCGCGGCTTCAATAGCGTCTGTCCGCATGGCCAACAAAATATCGGAAATATCATCTTCGTCTAGCAACTCATTCCGTTGCTGATAGATCACCAGGCGCTGATCGTTTGCCACATCATCATATTCAAGTAATTGCTTACGAATATCGAAGTTGCGCCCTTCTACTTTGCGCTGAGCTTTTTCAATCGAGCCGGTGACCATACGATGCTCAATAGCCTCGCCTTCGTCCATACCCAACGCCTGCATCATATTGCGCACTCGATCTGAGGCGAAAAGTCGCATTAAGTTATCTTCCATGGACAGATAAAATCTGGTGGCTCCAGGATCACCCTGACGGCCGGCTCGTCCTCGAAGCTGGTTATCGATTCGTCGAGATTCGTGTCGTTCGGTGCTAATAATATGTAAACCACCCGCATCCAATACTTTTTGGTGGCGCTCTTCCCACTCCGCTTTGTGGGCCTTCACTTCTTCCTCGGAAGCCTTGTCCAGCTGAGACAGTTCAGCCTCCAAATTTCCACCTAAGACGATATCCGTGCCGCGGCCAGCCATATTGGTAGCAATGGTGACCCGTCCGGGTCGGCCGGCTTCCGCAATAATTTGCGCCTCGCGTTCATGCTGTTTGGCATTTAGTACTTCATGTTCAATTTTGGCTTTGGTGAGAAGCTGAGACATTTCTTCTGAAGTCTCAATGGATGCAGTGCCCACCAGAACAGGCGCAGAATTCGCCTGGCATTCCTTAATATCTTCAATCGCCGCATTCAATTTCTCTTCTTTTGAAAGATAGATTAGATCGTTCAAATCCTTACGGGCGGTTGGCTTATTCGTAGGCAGTATTAGAACCTGCAGCCCATAAATCTCCTGAAACTCAGCGGCTTCGGTGTCTGCAGTACCCGTCATTCCGGCCAGTTTTTGATAGAGTCGGAAAAAATTCTGGAAGGTTGTCGAAGCCAAAGTCTGGCTTTCGTGCTGAATTTTTTGCCCCTCCTTGGCTTCGATGGCTTGATGCAGGCCATCACCTAACCGGCGACCGGGCATCTTGCGTCCGGTGTGTTCGTCAATCAGTACCACTTCACCATTGGCAACAATGTATTCAACATCCTTGCGAAACAATTGGCGAGCTCTCAGTCCCGACTGCATGGTCTGCAGCAGTATCTGATTTTTTGGTTGATACAGGCTCTCGTTTTCTGGAAGGAGCTTTGCGTCTATCAATAGCTTTTCGACCTCTGAATGCCCTTCTTCGGTCAAATCGACGGTCCGCATTTTCTCGTCTATTGTGAAGTGCCCTTTCTCCAACAGTTTGCACTTGGGCAACCCATCCAGTTCAATCTGGACCAGGTCTTTGTCCTGCTCTCTCGCCAGCCTAAGGGCGTCAGATATGGCTAGAGGCTCATCTTCAGGTTTTTCTGTATCGAGCAGATAAACCTTGCTCGCCTCAATGTCTTCGTTGCGAGGCGCTTCCTGCTCCGATTGTGCTTTTAACTTAGGCACGATCTTGCCAATCTGACTGACAAGAGCGGAGTTATCTTCCGCCATGCCAGAAATGACCAAGGGTGTTCGAGCTTCATCGATCAAAATTGAATCAACTTCATCAACAATGGCGAAAGCTAGTCCCCGCTGCGTTCGATTCTCACGACGCAGCACCATATTGTCGCGCAGGTAGTCAAAACCAAATTCGTTGTTGGTGCCGTAGGTTATATCAGCTAGGTATGCCTCTTGACGCGAGCAGGAGCGCAAATGGGCAAAATTGGCGATATCACTCTGATGCTGGATATCAACGACAAAAGAAGCGTTCTCTGGACCGAAGGCACCCGCAGACTGAATCACCCCAACACTGACACCCAATCGCTCAAATATCGGTGCCATCCAGTGCGCGTCACGACGCGCCAAATAATCATTCACCGTTACCAGATGCACTCCCTGACCGCTTAACGCATTGAGGTAAGAAGGTAGCGTTGCCACCAGGGTTTTACCCTCGCCTGTGCGCATTTCAGCAATCTTGCCTTCGTGCAACGCCATGCCGCCGATCATCTGCACGTCAAAATGACGCAACCCAATAGATCGAACCGAAGCTTCTCTCACAGCGGCAAAAGCTTCCGGCAAAATTTGATCCAAACTCTCACCGTCGCTCACACGTTGTTTGAGTTCAGCAGTGGTGGCCCGCAATTCTTCGTCAGACTTTTTCTGAAAGTCTTCCTCATGAGAGTTGATAGCCTGAACAACTTTACCTAGCCGACGTAATTCTCTGTCGTTCTGGGTTCCAAAAATTTTCTTTAACAATTTCATTTTGCTGCTTATCTCAAAATATTTTTATATGACGTACGTAGATAAAGCACTGCTTAACCGCAGTGCAGATCAGGAATATTGCAGGGAAATCAGCGTATTGTGCGCTGAATATAGCTGGCCGGATCGACAGATCGGCCGTTTTTATATACTTCGAAGTGAACGTGAGGGCCGGTAGAACGGCCAGTTGTACCCATTGCCGCGATTTCCTGACCTTTGCGCACAACTTCACCAAGCTCAACAAAGAGGTCTTTGTTGTGGGCGTACAGAGTAACCAGACCCGCATCATGTGTAATTTCAACAACATTGCCATAGGTCAGGCTCTGATCAGTGTAGGTAACCACGCCAGAGGCAACAGCAAGTACAGAAGAACCCTCTCGGCCAGCGATATCTACGCCGTTATGCCAAGCCTCTTCTCCAGTAAATGGGTCAGCTCGCATACCATAGTGGGACGATACCCATCCAGAACCTGCTGGCAAGCCAGAGGGTGAAGCGTCATCTCTGAGCTGTCGGTCAAACATCAATGCAGACAACATATTTAGCTGAACTTGACGATCCGATATCTGCGTATCCAATTCTGCCAATCTCTGAGCCAACTCAGTTGATATATATGACCCTTCTCCAACGTTGGTTAGAGGACCACCCAACGCGGGTACGCTAGCAAAATCGAATTCATCACCGGCCAAATCTGCACGAACTGCAACCCGCTGCCCCAGTGCTTCTATTCGAGTCAGACGTGCCTGCAATTCAGCTATGCGCAAGCTCAAGGCCCGCAAGTTTTTATCCGCTTCAGTAGTTACTTCAGCGACCTGCTCTCGTTGCTGACTTAGGTCAGCTTGCATACTTTCCGAGAGGTTTTGGAAGAAGATCGGCAATTGATTTGATTGGTTTGCGCCAATCCACCAGCCCGTAGCCAATGGAGCACCAAAAACACAGACGGACAGCAAAGCTTTCATCCACAGGTTCAGGTGGACCGATGTGGTCCTACCGTGATTTCCTTTGATGATTAGCAGTTTCATTTCAAATCAACTATTTAAACCTAAGCTATTTTGGTATTACCCGGCAGCTGAGAAAGGCCGCGTATAGGATATCGGTGCATCTTCAGCATCCTCAAAGGTCACAGTTTCCCACGCTTCCGTATGCGCAAGCAATTCTCTTAACAGCAAATTGTTCAAGGCATGTCCTGATTTGTGCGCCCTAAACTCTCCGATAAGACTGGTTCCCAAAAGGTAAAGGTCGCCGATCGCGTCCAATATCTTGTGTTTTACAAACTCATCTTCGTAACGCAGACCGTCTTCATTCAGTATGCTGTATTTATCGACGACAATCGCATTGTCGAGGCTTCCGCCACGCGCTAAACCTCTTGATTGTAAATATTCGAACTCATGCAAAAACCCAAAGGTTCTGGCTCGGCTCACCTCTTTCACAAAAGAGGTACTAGAAAAATCTATTTCGGCACTTACCGGCCGATCCTTGAAAACCGGATGATCAAATTCAATCGAGAAGGCAACTTTAAAACCTTCAAAAGGTCGGAAAATTGCGTATTTATCACCTTGGTCAACTCGCACCTCAGAGAGAATCCGAATAAATTTCTTAGGAGCCTCTTGTTCAGCAATACCCGCAGACTGGATTAGAAAAACGAAGGGGCCAGCACTACCATCCATAAGGGGAACTTCGGGCCCATCAACTTCGATACGTGCGTTATCAATTCCGAGACCCGCCATAGCAGAAAGCAGGTGCTCAACTGTAGAAACCCTAACATCGCCATAACCCAGAGAGGTGGAAAGAGTAGTGTCACCCACGTTCTCGGCATGAGCTGTGAGGGTTTCAGGTGGATCGAGATCAACGCGAGTAAAAGTAATACCATGGTCGATTGGGGCAGGCATAAGGGTCAGACAAATCTTCTGTCCGGTATGCAAACCGACACCAGTGGCTCGTATAGGGTTTTTCAGTGTTCGCTGTTTAATCATAGAGAAACACAATCAAAGAAAGACTTAACAAATAGCTTGACCGCTGAAGCCCACATAACACAAACAATTGGCCCACCCGGGTAAGCCGGTATTTTAGCGTGCATCGCACAAAAGAAACAGAAGTAGTTAACACTTCCTTGGAGAATATTGAAAAGTGTTTTTTTGGGGGAATTCGCCGCTTGGGCTAAATAAATCCGAAGATAGGATTAGCGGAGTCGACAAAGCAATGAGCCAGAAACGCCACCAGCTCATTGCCTGTCACCGCGACTAAAAGGACAGTATTAGTCCGCTTGGCGTCTCAGAAAGGCTGGAATATCAAGATATTCCATATCCTCAGGTTTCGCAGCCGCCGCTTTTACGTCGCCGCGCCGCCCTCGAATTACCGTCGGAATATCCAATTCATTGTAGTCAGCTCCGCTCTTTTCCTCTGAAATTTCTTCAGCTTCGACCGTGTTGTCTACAACCTTTTTGGGTCTATTTAGGGTAGCCGCATTTCCAAGCCCAGTTGCCACCACAGTTACCCGCAACTCGTCTGTCATTGAAGGATCAATCACTGTACCCACAACTACGGTTGCATCTTCGGAGGCAAATTCTTCGACGGTATCTCCAACTTCAGAGAACTCCCCAAGACTCATATCTGGACCTGCAGTGATATTCACCAATATTCCTTTGGCACCCTGCAAATCGATATCGTCTAATAATGGGCTGCGAACGGCTTTTTCTGCCGCTTCCCGCGACCTGTTGTCACCTGCAGCTGATCCGCTTCCCATCATTGCCATACCCATCTCACCCATCACTGTGCGCACATCAGCGAAATCCACATTGATCATTCCTGGGCGGATAATGAGATCAGCAATACCTTGGACGGCTCCATGGAGAACATCGTTGGCTTTCGCAAAAGCGTTGACCAAGCTGACATCCTTTCCAAGAACCGCAAGTAAACGATCGTTGGGGATAGTGATCAGAGAATCAACATGCTCTTGTAACTCCTTGATCCCTTCTTCTGCGATAGCTGCACGCTTTTTCCCTTCAAACACAAAGGGTCGAGTTACAACAGCAACCGTCAGTATGCCCAGGTCTCGGGCAACACTGGCGACAACGGGAGCACCACCAGTACCTGTGCCGCCACCCATACCAGCGGTGATAAAGACCATATCACTGCCTTGTAGCACTTCGGCGATACGCTCGCGATCTTCCAGAGCGGCCTGACGGCCAATTTCCGGGTTCGCACCCGCTCCAAGCCCTTTAGTTACATGACTTCCGAGCTGAAAGACCGTTGCACCAGAGACATCTTTGAGCGCCTGCGAATCCGTGTTGGCACAGACAAACTCAACTCCTTCAACTTGATTTCCAATCATGTGTCGAACAGCGTTTCCTCCGCCTCCTCCGACACCGATCACCTTAATTACCGCGCTTTGCGGGACTGCATCTACTAGTTCAAACATTGGCGTTTTCCTCTATATGGTTTCACTAGATTGTTTTATGCCCTGTTTCCAGAGCACCTTAAAAATTCCCCTGGAACCAGCTCTTCACTCGCTCCATAAAATTTGGTTCATCGCTCATGCGACGCTTCTTCTTACCACCATCCAACTGCTGGTCGAGGCCGTACTGAAGCAAGCCAACACCAGTTGCATAAATTGGATTTGTGACGATATCTGTCAGACCCTTAACCTGTTGTGGGGCCCCCAGGCGCACAGGCATATGGAAAATTTCTTCCGCCAGTTCCACAACGCCTTCCATTTTTGAAGTCCCACCGGTCAATACAACACCACCGGCCAGTAGCTCTTCGTAACCACTGCGACGCAATTCCCCCTGCACCAGGTTAAAAAGCTCCTCATAGCGCGGCTCGACTACTTCCGCCAGAGCCTGACGAGACAATTCCCGCGGCGCTCTGTCTCCCACACTAGGTACCTCAATGCTTTCTTCTGGCCGCGCCAGGCTTGCCAGAGCGCAGGCATACTTAACTTTTAACTCTTCTGCATTAGGAGTAGGAGTGCGAAGCGCCATGGCAATGTCGTTGGTGACCTGGTCGCCAGCGATCGGAATAACCCCGGTGTGCCGAATTGCACCGTCGGTGAAGATGGCGATATCAGTAGTACCTCCGCCAATGTCCACCAAGCAAACACCCAAATCTTTCTCGTCCTCTGTGAGAACGGCATAACTAGATGCCAACTGCTCCAAAATGACGTCATCAACTTCTAAACCGCAGCGCCGAATACACTTCTCGATGTTCTGCATTGCATTCACGGCACAGGTCACCAAATGCACTTTGGCTTCCAACCGAACGCCCGACATCCCGAGAGGCTTTCGCACCCCTTCTTGATCGTCCACCAGATACTCTTGCGGCAGAATATGCAGAACCTTCTGATCAGCCGGAATTGCAACTGCTTGGGCCGCATCAATCACCCGGTCTACATCCAGGGGCAATACTTCTTTGTCTCGAATAGCGACAATTCCGTGAGAATTCAGGCTGCGGATATGACTTCCCGCAATTCCCGCAAAGACCGAATGAATGCGGCAACCTGCCATTAGCTCAGCTTCCTCCACGGCACGCTGGATGGATTGAACTGTGGACTCAATATTGACCACCACACCTTTTTTCAGGCCGGTGGATTTATGTGACCCGAGACCAATAACTTCCAGACCACCTTCTGCAGTAACTTCGCCGACGATGGCAACTACTTTCGAGGTGCCAATGTCGAGCCCTACGATTAAATTACCTTCTAGCGAGTTCGCCATATGATTCTCCCAAGTGTTGAACTCCGGCACTCTCTAGAGCACCTGCATTCCAATTCACCGCCAGCCCATTGGCATAGCGGACATCTATCTGACCAATTTCAGACTCTCGGCGATGCAGGTCTAACTCCCAGATCGCCACAAATCTCTGAATCCGATCGAGCAAATTTCTATTTCCGAGCTTCAGTAAAATCCCGTTGTCCAGCAACAATTCGAGATCGCCAGTGCCGCTCTCACGCAGCTCGATAAGTTGTAAATCTATTTGTGCCATCGCCTGACTGAGGCGTCGGTATTCTTGCAACAAAGCCACTGGCTCATTTGCGCGGCTTTGCAGTAAAGGAAGGCTCTGTTCGACGACATAACCGCCGACCAATAAACCCTGGTCACTCACGTAACCCTGCTGATTCCAGCTCGCCACCAAACGGTGCTCTTCTATATTCACCACTAAGGTATTCGGCCATTGACGACTCACCACCGCCTTCGACACCCATGGAGTGGTTTCGATATCCACCCTGAGAGCGTCCAGATCTATCGCTAGCAGCCCCTGCCCTCCGTAGGTTTCTAACTGTGACTCAAGCTCGGAACTACGCGCCTGATCGAAATTCCCGCTGAGCTGGATTTCCTTGATCGGCTGGTTAAACCTCATTGCCACTTGCTGTATTGCAAATACAGATACGCCTGCGAGTAATATCAAGCCGCAAGCCCTAAGCACTCGCGCCAATCCCTGTATACCCTTGCCTTTAGTAGGCCGAGTGGCCCCTTTAGAAGTCCTTCGGTTTCGCACGGGATTTTTCATCGCTGCGACCTCGCAAAATCGAGGATCAATAAAATCAAATCTGGAAAACTAATACCCATTTCGGCCGCCGCCATAGGCACCAAGGAATGAGAGGTAAGGCCAGGAATTGTGTTCGCTTCCAGTAACAGGAATTGGCCTGATTCAGCCCGCATCAGATCAACACGCCCCCATCCACGACACCCAAGACAGTTAAAGGCCCGCAGAGCGATATCCTGCACCTCTACTTTGTCTTTCTCGGAAATGGGAGCTGGACAAAGGTAGCTGGTTTCTTCTGAGAGATATTTGGCTTCGTAGGTATAAAATTGATCTGAGGTTTTCATTTCAATGACCGGCATCACCTCTCCCTGAAGCAGGCCTACGGTATATTCAGAACCAGAAATCCATTGTTCTGCCATAACTTCCAGATCAAACTGCGAAGCCAGCTTATAAGCCTGCTCCAAGGCTTCCGCTGATTTCGCCTGACTCATTCCCAAGCTAGAACCTTCTGAAACTGGTTTCACCATCACATGTCCGCCCAATTCAGCGAGCAAGGCGGACCAGTCAGTATTCTTATCGAGCATTGACCAGGGAGCCGTGGGAAGACTTTCATACTCCCACACCCTCTTGGTCTGGGCTTTGTGTAGAGTCAAAGCTGAAGCAAGCACGCCAGATCCCGTATAGGGAATCTTGAGAAATTCAAGCACCCCCTGAATCGAGCCATCTTCACCACCTCGACCATGCAAAGCGATAAATACCAAATCAGGCTTTATTTGCTGGAGCTGCGCAACAACATCGGGGCCAACATCCACAAGCTGATTTCTAATTCCCAACTGCTGAAGCGCATCTGCAACGGCTCTTCCCGACTGCAACGAAATTTCTCGCTCCGCAGATTCTCCGCCATAGAGAACCGCGACAAACCCCAAATCCGCTGGCTTCACCTGTTCCAGTCTCTGTAACAGACTCATCGCAAACCTCTCTCGGCCAATCTCGCCGCTATTTGGTTCACGCTGCCTGCACCTTGGGTCAAGATGATGTCTTCCGCCTCAGCCAAGCTGGTTACTAATTCTGGAATATCTTCAATACCCTCAACAAAAATCGGATCAACCATTCCTCTCTGCCGGATTGACCTGCAGAGGTGACGACTGTCAGCAGCAGCGATTGGCTCTTCTCCCGCTGCGTAAACTTCAGTAACGATGAGCACATCCACGCTAGAAAGTACCTGAACAAAATCTTCATAAAGATCACGGGTACGGCTATAGCGGTGTGGTTGAAAAATCATAAAGAGGCGACGCTCGGGATATCCCGCGCGGACCGCTTGAACTGTTGCCTCAATCTCTCGGGGATGATGACCGTAGTCATCAACCAACATTGCGGTACCGCGATCCTTCAGCTCAAAGTCACCAAGCTTTTCAAAGCGACGACCTACTCCCTGAAACGACTCCAGCCCAGCTAAGATAGCTTGGTCTGTCGCGCCCTCATCAGTGGCGACAGCGATCGCAGCAGTTGCGTTAAGCGCATTGTGGCGACCCGGAAGATTCAAAGTGGTTTCGATGGCTGGAAGCCCTTCGGGGCGAGTCACTCGAATTTTTGTTTTTGCAGCAGAGTGTTCAATGCTCTCTATTTTGAAATCCGCATCCTCGGAAAACCCGTAGGTCAAAATAGATCGGTTAATCTGGGGCAGCATTTCTCGGACGTTCTCATCGTCAATGCAGAGAACTGCCAAGCCGTAGAAAGGCAAGTTATGCAAGAACTCAACGAAGGTTTGCTGCAGGACCGCAAAGTCGCCGTTGTAGGTGTCCATATGATCGGCGTCGATATTGGTGACAATAGCGGTCATGGGTTGCAGATGAAGAAATGACGCATCACTTTCATCCGCCTCAGCAACTAAATATCGACTCAATCCGAGTTGCGCATTGGTCTCGCTTTGTTTGACTAACCCGCCGACAACAAAGGTTGGATCTTTGCCGTCCTGAGCCAATATGGTGGCGACTAAACTGGTCGTTGTGGTTTTCCCATGGGTACCTGCAACCGCAATACCATGCCTAAACCTCATCAGCTCAGCCAACATTTCAGCACGACGGACAATTGGAGTGCGGACGGCACTGGCTGCTTCAATTTCGGGGTTATCTTTTGGTACCGCGCCAGAAACAACCAATACGTCGCAGCCTTCAACATTCTCCGCTCGATGCCCAATCGCGACCTCTATACCCATCTCCCTAAGACGTCTAACGGCTGAAGATTCGCTTAGGTCAGAACCAGAAACTTGGTACCCCTGATTAAAGAGCACTTCGGCAATACCGCACATACCAGTGCCGCCGATACCGACGAAGTGAATTCTCCGAATACGGCGCATTTCCGGCACGCTTATTGGCTTATCGAGATTCATCGATAAGCTCCTCGCATATGGAAACTATGCGATCGGTTGAATTGGAAAAAGAGGCGGCAGCAGATGCCAAGGCCATTTTTTGAAGATTCTCAGGCAATACCATCTGCTGCAACTTTGAAGCTAAAGAGTCTGTTGTTATTTCCGCTTCCTGAATAAGTTCCGCCCCACCCTTTGCAACTAACCAGTTCGCGTTGGCGGTCTGGTGATCGTCAATTGCATAGGGAAAGGGCACAAACAAAGCGGCTCTTCCCATCGCGGCGACCTCTGCAACGGTCATCGCTCCAGCTCGACATACAATCAGGTCTGACCATGCGTAGGCTTGAGACATATCATCAATAAAGCTTAGAACCTCGGCCTCTAGCCCAAGCTCCTGGTAAAGGTTCGAGGTTTCCTCGATCCACCTAGGGCCACATTGATGTCTAATATTTATCTGTGCGCTGCCAGCCAGTTGTTGCAGTGCCGCTGGCACCATCTGATTCAGAGACCTAGCCCCCTGACTGCCACCGAGAATCAGAATATTCGATGGCCGCCCCGCAAGGTCAGACATACTCTTGTCCGCCCTAAGAATTTCCTCACGAACTGGATTTCCCACACAAACTGAACGGGGAAGCGCATCTGGGAATCCGGTTAAAACGGCGTTAGCCCAACTAGCCAATATCCTGTTCGTGGTGCCCGGGTAAGCATTTTGCTCATGGATGGCAAGTGAATCGCCACGTAGTCGGGCGGCAAGACCAACAGGGCCTGCCACAAAACCACCGAAACCTAGAACCAGGTTCGGCTGAATACCAGCCAGTATTTTTAAGGAAGCCACTAGCGCCCGAGTTAGTTGGAATGGCGCTGCTAGCAAAGATGTTATTCCCTTACCCCGCAACCCACTTACCGGAATAATATTGAGCGGATAACCTGCCTCGGGAACTACGCGATTCTCGATCCCGCGCGGGGTGCCAATCCAGAATACAGCGCAACCTAGATCGCGTAATTGATCCGCGACCGCCAAAGCAGGAAAGACATGACCGCCCGTGCCTCCAGCCATGATGGCAACTTTAGCGCCCGCCATCATTTTCGCGCCCTCTGGTTTTGCGCTTTTTTCGCGACTGTTTTAGGTCGCGCGGCACTGGTTTGTATCTCTTGCGATAGTCGCAAACAAATAGCCGTAAGAGCCATACAAACCAATAAGCTACTGCCACCGGAGCTGATGAAGGGCAAGGTCAGTCCTTTGGTAGGAAACAGACCACAAGCCACTCCAATATTTATCAAGCTTTGGACGGCAAACATAATTGCCGTTCCAATGGCGACAAAACCTCCAAAAGCCACGCCAGCATTTACTGCTCTTATGCCTAGTTGAAAGATGCGGCCGATCATCAGGCTCAGCAGGAATATGGTGCACAGCGATCCCAAGAGTCCCAGCTCTTCTGCCAATACAGCGAACACAAAATCGGTATGTGCTTCTGGCAGATATAGGAGCTTCTGCAGAGAATTACCCAGGCCAACTCCAATCCATTCCCCTCGACCGAAGGCAATAAGGGACTGGGTAAGCTGATATCCGGAATTAAACTGATCGGCCCAGGGATCGAGGAAGCTGGTAATTCTCCTCATACGATATTCTGAGCTGAACACAAAATAGCTCAAAGCGCCGACGCCCAGAATCGACACCGACATAAATTTGAGAAAGTGCATCCCAGCTAAGAAGACCAGGGCGACCGTAATGCCCGCCATCACCACAACGGAACCAAAATCAGGCTGCAGCAACAAGAGGAATAGAAATATCAGCAAGATACCCATGGGCTTTGATACCCCAGCCCAGCTCGCTCTCAGTGTGTCACCCTGCCTCACTAAATAGGCAGAAAGGAAGATGATCAGGGCTGCCTTTGCGAGCTCAGCCACCTGAATAGTAGCGCCACCAGCACCGATCCACCTGCGCGCTCCATTGCGCTCAATGCCAACACCTGGAATAAGAACCACCACCATCAGAAAGAATGACAACAGCAGAATAATGGGCGCCATGTGATACCAAAACAGCATGGGTATCCGCAGGATAACCAGAGACACCAAGCCTCCCATCAGGAGGAATATCAGGTGCTTCTTAAAGTAGAAAAACGGATCATTCTCGGTTGCTGCGGCGTAGCCAATTGAAGCGCTGGCTACCATCACAACACCGATGAGCAGCAAGCCAATCCAGCACCAAAACAACAGAGAATCAAAATAAAAGGTTGCCGGGCGAGCCTGTGCAGATTTAGCGGCTCTCGAAGCCATACCGCTACTCAAGGTTGCCGCTTGATTTGAGGCGCTCAAGAAGCTCATTTCAACTGCTCCAACGCCTGTTTGAACTGATTCCCGCGATCTTGATAACCGCTAAACTGATCAAAGCTGGCGCAGGCTGGAGACAACAGTACGCAATCCCCCTGCTTAGCGAGCTCGCCAGCAGTTGATACCGCGTCTTGTATCGATGCGACCTGATGGACAGCGGGGCCATCTTTCAAAGACTGGGCTATCTGTGCGGCATCTTCGCCCATCAAGACGACCTCACCGCAGTTGGCGGAAACTACTTCACCAAATTCCTCGAAGGATTGCCCTTTAGACTGACCACCAGCAATTAGAATTATCTGCCCATCAATCTCGTCAACCAATCCTCGGATCGCTGCAATGGAAGCGCCCGTGTTGGTCGCTTTAGAATCATTAACCCAGAGAGTTCCGTTTCGATTGGCGGCCAACTCACATCGGTGAGCTAGTCCTTTAAACCCACAGAGCGTCTTTATCGTTTTCTCGATATCCAGTTCTAGAATTTCCGCCATAGCCAGAACTGCCATGGCATTTGCCAAATTGTGGCGACCTTTTAGCTGGACCTCCTCGACATCACAAAGAGACTCCAGTCCCCGTGCGATAAATGTCTTGCCCTCTCGAGTACGCAATCCATATTGACCAAGGTCCGGCTCGTCAAATCCAAAACTGATGTGTTTTGTCGCATCAGCTGACAAGGCTGAAGTCAGAAGGTCATCTCTGTTGGTCACAATGCCGGCAGCACCGATATGAATGCGCTGCTTAGCGGAGTGGTAGTGAATCATGTCCGGATATCGATCCAGATGATCAGGGCTCAGATTTAGAATCACCGCTGCTGCCGGCCGAAGACTAGATGTGGTTTCCAACTGGAAGCTACTCAGTTCGAGTACATAGAGATCGTAATCAAGTCCGAGCTGATCCAGAGCTGGCTCTCCCAGGTTGCCCGCGGCAATAGCATTTCGTCCGCAGGCTTTTGCAACATCCGCCAATAAGGTGGTGACACTACTCTTGCCGTTTGAACCTGTCACAGCGGCTACCGGAGCATCGGCGTGACGCGCAAACAATTCGATGTCACCTATTATTTTTGCACCAACTTTTTCAGCCTCTAGGATATAGGGCTCATTTTTGGCCAGACCAGGACTCAAAATGATTTCGTCATAGCCACACAACCGGTCTATTTCTATTTTTCCAAGCTCTAGTGGTGCTTCCAATTGATCACCATCCAGCAAGTTCAGACTCTCCAATGAATCTCGAGTATCAAACCAGTCAAAGGGCATTTTCTGGGCAGACAAAAAGCGCACCACAGAGCGTCCGGTGACCCCGGCTCCTACTACCGCTCTTCGATTTGATGTTGCTATCAGCCCGCTCATATTTTGTCGTCGACCTTTCGACTCCCCTATCGCAACTTAAGTGTGGCTAGCCCAAAAAGAACCAGTACCATGGTGATAATCCAGAATCGCACTATGACTCGAGGCTCAGGCCAACCCTTCAGCTCGAAGTGATGGTGCAAAGGAGCCATTCGGAAAACTCGCTTGCCGGTAAGCTTGAACGAGGTCACTTGAACAATGACCGAAACGGTTTCCATGACGAACACACCGGCCATCAGAAAAAATACAATCTCGTGGCGAACAATGACGGCAATAACCCCCAGAGCAGCACCGATTGAAAGAGCCCCGACGTCGCCCATAAACACCTGCGCCGGATAGGTGTTGAACCAGAGGAACCCCATACCTGCCCCACAGAGAGCGGCACAAAATACGACCAGCTCACCAGCCTCGGGCAAATAGGGGATATTTAAATACTCAGCGTATTGAACGTTACCAGTTAGGTAGGCGATGATTCCGAGCGCTCCACCGATCATCACGGACGGCAGGATGGCCAATCCATCCAGGCCGTCAGTCAGATTCACCGCGTTGCTCGAACCCACCACTACGAAATAAGCCAAGAGGATGTAGCCGACACCTAACTCGATGGCCACATCTTTAAAGAAGGGAACAAAAAGCTGGGTTTCAGCCGGCAGCTCAGTCTGGCTATAGAGATAAATTACCGCCGTTAAACCGGCTGCTGATTGCCAGAAATATTTCCACTTGGCAGACAGACCTTTGGGGTCTCTATACACCACCTTTTTATAGTCGTCATAAAAACCGATCACGCCGAAACTCGCTGTGACAAAGAGCACAATCCAGACGTACCGATTGTCTAGATCACCCCAGAGCAAGGTCGCGACAAAAACGGAAAGCAAAATCAGAGTGCCGCCCATGGTCGGAGTACCGCTCTTGCTCAGATGAGATTGCGGCCCATCATCACGAACAGACTGACCGATCTGCAGGTAATTGAGCTTGCGAATCATGGGAGCACCAAAAACCATGGAGATGGTCACAGCGGTCAAGACTCCCAGAATCGCCCTAAAGCTCAGGTAATTAAATACATTAAAGAATGAATAAAACTCGTTTAGGTACTCAGTTAGCCAATACAGCATTTTGCCCCCCTAAATCGGTTATCACGTCAACCACCTCCTCCAGAGCCGCAGTGCGCGACCCCTTTACCAATACACTTACATTTGGGCCCAACAGTCCGAGACATACCTGAGCCGCCTCTTCATTCGAGCCAACCCAGACCGCTTTTTCGCCATAGGCCTCAGCAGCGGGTCTTGTCGCTTCGCCAACGCAAATCAAACAATCGACTCCCGCCTGACGGGATTTCTCACCCATCTGCCGGTGATACTCCTCCGACCCCGGTCCGAGCTCGCCCATTGCGCCCATCACAAAAATTCGCGTTCCCTCAAAATTTGTCAGAACGTCAATTGCGCCAGACATAGAGTCTGGATTTGCGTTATAGGCATCGTCGAGAATGCGCGAGCCGCGAACGCCTGGTCGACGAAAGAGCCGTCCTGAAACCTGGCCAACCTCGGCCAAGCCGGTACGAATTTCTTCTAGACGCATGCCGACAGAGAGCGCGCAGGTTGCTGCCGCGGCTCCATTACAAACGTTGTTGATTCCAAGCAGAGACTGCCGAACCTCAATGTCGCCTATGGGGGTATGTAGTAAGTACGTCGAGCCACCGTCATTAACTCGGACCCCGGACACTCTGACATCAGCCTCTGGGTTTCCAGTGGCAGAAAATGTCAAAGTCTGGGCGGAAATCTGACCTAAAAATTCTTCAGCACCAAAGGAATCTAAATTCACAACGGCTCGCCCGGCATCTGACAAAGATTGATATATCTCGCCCTTGCCGCGAACAATGCCCTCGCGAGAGCCAAAACCTTCGAGGTGCGCAGTTCCGACATTGTTTACCAAGGCTACATCCGGACGCACTAAACCTGACAGGTAGGCGATCTCACCTTCTGCACTAGCCCCCATTTCAAGAACAGCAAAGGCTTGTTTGGAATTCAGCTCCGCCAGCATCAAGGGCACGCCCAAATGGTTGTTGTAATTGCCCTTGGTGGATAACACCTCGCCGCGCTGGCGCAAAACTGAGGCCAACATTTCCTTAACCGAGGTCTTGCCTGTGCTGCCAGTAATACCAATGACGGGCGCCTTGAATGCTTTTCGACAGCTTTTGCCGATCAAACCAAGTGCGTCTATACAGTCCGGAACTACCCACTGAGGAGCGGAAACGGATCTAAGAGGTTTTTCCACAACCAGAGCCTCAATGCCCTTTGATGCCGCCTCGGCTGCAAAATCATGACCGTCGAAATTGGGGCCCTTTATGGCGACAAAGGTTTGTCCGGGATGCAGTTCGCGGGTATCAATCGAAAGCGCTTTGATGTCAGCGTCGCCGTTGAGTACCACGCCGCCGTATTGGCTCGCCATAGTCGCCAGAGAAAGATCACCCATCATCTCGAAACCCCTTCAGCTGCAACGCCAGCTAGCAATACTTTCTGAACGACCTGGATATCGCTGAAGGGCTCAACTCGGTCAGCAAATATCTGCCCCGACTCATGCCCCTTACCCAAAACCGCAACAGTCGAACCCGGCACAGAATTCTCGATAGCAAAATGAATGGCTTCCTTCCTGTCAGGAAAGCACTCCACTCGACCAAGATCTTCAACGCCTTCGAGCATGTCTCTTTCTATCTGCGACTGATCTTCTCCCCGAGGGTTGTCAGAGGTAATCACTAGAAGATCCGCTTGTTGAAGGGCTGCCTTTGCCATGAGCGCTCGCTTGCCACGATCGCGATCGCCGCCGCAACCCAGCACGGCGATAACCCGCTGAGCGGTAGTCGCCCGCAAGGCACTTAGTACGCGCTCTACCGCCTCTGGAGTGTGCGCGTAGTCAACATAAATTTCTGAGCCCCGATGGGAACCAACCAGATCCATTCTCCCCAGAGCTGGTTTTAAATCAGAGAGTTTTGATGCCATTTGCTCTGCCGGCACTCCCAGACAGGTAGCTGCTGCAAATGCGGCGAGCAAGTTGCTCAACTCAAATTCTGCTTTCATTTGCGGAAGATGTATGGGGAAAACACCCCACTTAGATTTAAGCTCTGCGGTGTAGCCCTGATCAAATTTGAGCTCATTCAAGGCAATGTCGGCTTCTTGCCGCCCTTCTATGGAAAAGCGAATCAACTCCATTGTTCCTTGCAGCTCAAGAGCCAGCTCTCTGCCCTTAGCGTCATCAATATTGATTACGGCGCAGCGAATTCCGGGAAGCTCGAACAATCTTTTCTTGGCACGCCAATAATTCTCTTCGGTGCGATGGTAATCAAGGTGATCGCGGCTAAAGTTGGTAAATAGCGCGACAGCAAAACAGATAGATTCGACTCGCCCCTGATCCAACCCATGGGATGAAACCTCCATCGCAACGGCTTCCGCTCCAGCATCACGACAAAACTTCAGCACCTGCTGGGCTCGAACTGCATCTCGGGTAGTCATGCCATCGGCTTCAAGTATCTGCTCGCCACAGGCATGGGCACCCAAGGTCCCGATCGAGCCGGCCGCTTTGCCATTCAGCTCAAGCAACTGTTCAATCCAGGAGCAAACCGAAGATTTCCCATTGGTGCCAGTTACACCAACGACCTTCATATACTGCGAGGGGTGGCCGTAAAAATTTCCTGCTATCTGGCTGAGATTACCTCTGAGGTTATTGATCCCAACTATTTCGCTCCCTTCCAGCTCGGAACCCTCCTCCACAAGAGCAGCAACAGCGCCCCTTGCTAGCGCGTCAGACACGTAACTAGTCTGGTTAGCACCTTGCTCCAAACAGGCAAAGGCTTGCCCGGACTCAACTTGTCGACTATCAGAGGTCAACCCAACAATCGAAGTGGATGCTGGCAATGACGCCCTGTATCTCACCCCCGCGAGCAAGCGATCTAGCTTCATTTTTGCTTCCGCCTGAATACTGCTCACGGCACAAGCCCCTGCTGCGCCAGAACATCAACCTGATCGCTAGCCGAGCTAAGCCTGGCGCTAAGCGCGGCACTAGGCGTTTCACCCAATATTCTTAAAGTGGCCTCGGTGACGGCGGAAAAAACTGGCGCTGCGACTGAACCACCGCCGTAGTAATCTGTTTGAGGCTCGTGGATAACCACGATAGTGACAATGCGCGGATCTTCAGCGGGCGCCAAACCTGCAAACAAGGCACTGTACTCATGCGCCTCGTACCCAAACTCACCATAAAAATGAGTCGTGCCGGTCTTGCCGGCAACATCATAGGATTCAGTTGCCGCCTTTGTCGCAGTACCTGTCTCCACCACTCCGCGCAACATCTGCAAGACATCATCTACGAGTCCTTCATCGGCGACTCGCTCAGGCTCAATGCTTGGCGCGTCACGATAGAGCTTTGGTGTAACTCGAAAGCCACCATTACCAAAGACCGCATAGGCTTGAGCCAACTGCATGGGTGATACCGCCAGCCCGTATCCGTAGGCTAAAGTCGTCCGCTCGATTGGCTCCCACTCATAATACTGAGGCACCGATCCGGCTGCTTCACCCGGAAACCCTATTCCAGGCAGCTCACCCAATCCAACTCGCTGCAAGAGCAGCGGAAGCCGGTCGGGATCCAAATCAAGAGCGATTTTTGCAGTTCCTACCTGACTGGACTTCGCCAGAATCTCGGACAATGTCAGAGGACCATAATTAACGGGGTCGTAAATCATCTTGCCAGGGACCTGCATTCGGCCTGGCGAAGTATCGACAACGGTCTCAGGCCTGTAGCGCCCTGACTCCAAGGCGGCAAGTAGGGTAAAAGCCTTGATGGTTGAACCGGGTTCAAATAAATCCGTCAGCACGCGATTCCGGACTGAGTTGGGCTCTATATCGGAACGGTTGTTAGGGTTAAATGCTGGCTGATTCACCATGGCCAGTATTTCCCCGCTCTCCACATCCATTGTCACAAGAGAGCCTGAGGCAGCTCCATGAGAGGTCACCGCTTCCTTTAACTGCCGATAGGCAACATATTGCAGTCTGGTATCGAGAGTAAGAGTGATATTGTCGCCAGGGCTAGCGGGCTGTAAAACTTCGGCAGACTCAACAACTCGCCCTTTGAGATCGCGAACCACCAGCTGGCTTCCAGAGGTGCCGCGCAAAATCTCGTCCAGGCTGAGCTCTACGCCCTCCTGTCCCTGCTCATCTATATCGGTAAAACCTACTACCTGAGCAAAAACCTCTCCTGAAGGGTAGAAGCGGCGATACTCTTCCATCAAATAGACCCCTCTTCCCACAAAGGGCTCGAGGCGCTCTCGTGAATTGGGCACCATGCCGCGCTTTAGATAGACAAATCGTCGGCCGGACTGATCCTTTAATTTGAGACTTAAAGTCTCTTCATCGAGCTCCAACTCGTGCGCCAAGCCGGCTATCTCTGAGTCCGACAACCCTACCAATTCTGGATCAGCCCAGACGGAGATAACTGGTGTACTTACTGCCAATGGCCGACCCTCTCTATCCAGGATCATTCCACGAGGAGCGGGTATATCGATGGTTCTATTACTGCGCGCCTCTCCTTGAGCCTGCAAGAAAGCGAATCCTCTTTCATAGTTCGGCGAGACTTGAAGCAGTGCAATGCGAGCGCAAAGGGAAACAACTAACAGGATAAGAAACAGCGCAATCAGAATGATGCGCCATCGCGATATCTGATAAATCTGCGCGCTCATGGATGCAATACCACTAGATCACTAGACTGAGGAGCTCGCATGGAGGCTAACCTACCTGACTCCGCCTCCACCCTGGGCAGCGAACCAAGCGCACTTTCTTCAAGAAGCAGCTGCCCCCATCGAGTGGTTAAATCCTGCTCTGCCAGCTTCAGCCTCATCAACTCTGTCGCCAGAGCTCGACTCTCATATGCAACGGAAACGCATGCCAGTGCGGTAATACAAATTAGAGACAGCAAGAGCAGCTTTAGCAGGAGGAGGTTCATGCAGCAATCTCCCCAATACGCTCAGCCACGCGCATCACCGCGCTTCGACTACGAGGGTTCGCCGACATCTCACTCTGGCTCGCCTTGTGCGCCTTACCGATGGCTTTCAGCTTTAAAGGCGCATGTATTTCATTCTGAACTGGAATATCTCGGTGCGCTTTTGGCGGTGTCGAGTGCTCCCGGATAAATCGCTTCACCAGGCGGTCTTCTAGAGAGTGAAAGCTAATAACAACCAGGCGGCCGCCGGGGGCGAGCAAATCAAGCACGTCCGCCAACAAAGTTTTTAACTCGCCCAGTTCGTCGTTAATAAAAATGCGTATCGCCTGAAAGGTTCGAGTCGCTGCATCTTTCTTCGGATCAAAACCAGGAATGGCCGCCCGCACAATCTCTGCCAATCGAGTGGTTGTCTCAATGGGCTCTTCTTCTCTTTCCCGCAATATGGCTCGAGCGATTCGGCGGGAAAACCTCTCATCACCGTAGCTCCAAAGCACGTCCGCTATCTCGTCCGCTTCGGCACGATTTATCCAGTCTGCCGCACTTTCACCGGCGTGCTGAGACATTCGCATGTCGAGAGGGCCGGCCTTCTGAAAACTAAACCCGCGTTCAGCCTGATCTAGCTGGGGAGATGAAACCCCTAAATCCAGCAGCACACCCGACAACTTGCCCTGCCAGTTGCGCTCAAGCACCAAGGTTTTGAGGTTTGAAAAATTTGATAGCTCGATTTCAATTCGAGAGTCACCGGCAAAGATGTCGCGGCCGTAGTCAACTGCCTGCTGATCTCGATCAATAGCTAAGAGCAACCCATCCGAATCCAGCTGAGAGAGTATTTCTGAGGAATGACCGCCTCGTCCGAAGGTCCCGTCTACATAAATCCCATTTTGCGAACCAACCAAAGCCGTAACAGCCTCGTCGAGCAGAACGCTTTGATGAGGGCTGCTTTTCTGGGGACTATTCATCTATGGTTAAAAGGAGAGGGACTGCATTTCTTCTGGCAGGCTTTCCATCCCGTCAGAATCTTCCAGCATGGAAGTGAGCTGAGATTGCCAAAGCTCATCAGACCATATCTCGACCTTCTGCCCCTGACCTAGCAATACGAGCTTTTTCTCGAGGCTTGCGTAGGCTCTCAATGGCGGAGGAATCAGAAATCGGCCATTAGCATCTAATTCGCAATCGCTAGCGTGGCCGATAAAGAGACGCTGCATACGCTTTGCATTTGGATTTAAAGAAGGAAGCTTTTCTATCTTGGCTTGAATTTCTTCCCACTGAGGTAAAGGGTATACCGCCAAACATCGAGCGACTGGATCGATGGTAATCACCAGCTGCCCCTCTGACGCACCATTCAGCAACTCCCGGAACTTCGCCGGAATTGCCAGACGCCCTTTGGCGTCCATATTTACTGAATGTATTCCTCGAAACATTTAAAGTCTCAACCCCTGTCCAAATGAACGGAAAACCCGGCTCGGCTGCGAATTCATATAACCCACAAAAACCCACAATTAGCCAAATTTCACCACTGAGCGACACTATAGGTACAAAAAGACCCAAGTCAACAAGTCAAAATAGGAAAAAAACCTTGCTTTACCAAAGACTTAGCAAATGTGGGAAGAAGTGGAAAAACCTAAATAGAAGAACCGACAAAAAAACAGAAAGATGCTGCATTCTATTGAACTAGAAGGCAGATAAAAGACAATTTAGGTATATAAAATTATTTTTAAGATCAAAAAGAAATATGAGCCAGCCGTAAGCCGGGTTCTGTACGGATTACTCCGTGGCAATCATTCATCTAGGTCTTTTGTCGCCAAAAAACTCATGCGGCCTACCCGAATCCAGTGCGGGTCGCACCAATGGATTCCTATTTGGCCTTGCTCCGAGCGGGGTTTACCATCGCCGCGACCGGTTGCCCGACGCGCGGTGCGCTCTTACCGCACCTTTTCACCCTTACCGGCCTTCCAAAGAAAGACTTAGGCGGTTCACTTTCTGCTGCACTTTCCGTGGGCTCACACCCCCCTGGGGTTACCAGGCACTCTACCCTGCGGAGCCCGGACTTTCCTCTGCAGAATAAATCTACAGCGATTGCCCGGCTGACTCAGGTGCGGACAATACATAGACAGGCCTAAGTTAACAACTTAGATCGTACAAAACAGAGAACGCCGCAAGACAGTAGGGAATAATAGAAAGATTAGGAATTCAGAGCGAAACTACTCTAGCTGAAACACCTAGATAGAAAAAGAAGCTCCGCATCCACAGGTGGCACTGGCATTGGGGTTGGTCACAACAAACCGCGCGCCTTCCAAACCTTCCTGATACTCGAGCTGAGAACCCACAAGGTAGGGATAGCTCATGGCATCAACAACGACAGACACACCGTCTTTTTCCACCAGAGTATCGTCTTCGTTGAGAACTTCATCAAAAGAGAAACCGTATTGAAAACCTGAACAACCTCCACCCGTTACGAAGACTCGTAACTTAAGATCTGGGCAGTCCTCTTCCTCGACCAAAGCTTTAACTTTGGCAACAGCAGAAGGGCTGACATTAATAGGTGTAGGGGTAAAAGCCTCAACAGACATGTAATTTCGCGCTTTGTTTTAGACATTTCAAGGCGCGGGATTTTCTCATTACCTGAGTATTTTGGTCAAGTATTTGCGAGAGCAGGCTTGGAGCCGTCCAACACCTCAGAAATACCATTGTTCGAAGATCCTGAATCGGATTTTTGTTGTTTTGAACCCGCAGCCCGGTGGATCATATTGCCGCTGATCTGAGCGCCTTTTTCCATTTCAATCAGACGGTAGTGCACACTGCCCTCAACCACAGCCTTTGCCGCTATATAAAGCTGATCAGCTGCATAGATATCGCCAACAACGTGTCCGTTTACTATCACTCGTGGAGCATTAACCTGGCCTTCAACAACTCCGTGCTCGAGCACAACAACTTCAGACTTGGTATTTTCCTCGGCAACAATATCTCCTTTTACTCGGCCTTCAATATTGAGGAAGCCGGCAAAATTAACTCTGCCATCGATTGAAGTGTTTCTGGCGATAAGCGTAACTGAGCCAGAACTGCCTTTTTTTCCTGAATTGTTGAACATTTTCTGCCTTTACCTACCGGCCCAAAAAGGGCCAATCATATGTTTGTCTAATCGAGCTACTGCTTGCGCTCGCCAAATTTACTTCCACCATCCACTGATTCGGTACAAATTCAGCGGGGAGGTAAATGGTTCCATCCAGCTGCTGAAAAAACCTAAAGCCGAGGGGCAATTCTGCACCTCCGTCTGTGATGTCCGCCAGCCCCAGAACTGCATACTGGTTCTCATTTTCGGAAATTACCTGCAATTCAACCGAACCAGCAACCCGAGGGTGATTCAGTGATTTCTGCCCAATAATCACAGAATAGCGGTAGACACTTGGCTCTTCCGTCGCTTGCAGCTCAGCGTTAGCAATAAAAACTCCGCTCTCGCTTGAAGAAGGCTCCATCAAAGAAAGATAAAATTGAATCTCAGATTCAAGCGTCTCATTGCGCTCTCGCCAATCTACAAGTTGTTCACGCAGCTGAAGCTCCGCCTCCTCGTCCATCGCCGAGGCCATTAACAGATTGGCGTTCTCCTGCTCAAGGTCGAGAATTTCCGCCCGCACTTCCGCCAGACGATCTCGTAGTACCTGATTTTGATTTTCTAGCTCTCGCTGATCTTCACCTAGGTACCATTGGGTTCCGTAATAGGCAGCCACGGGAAGAGCCACAATAAAAAGAAGAAGAGCTAAGCGCCTGTACCAGCGATGCCAAACATTCACGCGCACCACATAGACTTTTTCAGCGTGTATGCGATGGCGGTGACGTCTAGACATTGTGAATATTAACCCGGCAACATGGCGGGCATATTAAGGCCAGTTTTCTCATCCAGGCCGTACATAATATTCATGCACTGCACAGCCTGGCCTGAAGCACCCTTGGTAAGATTGTCCTCAACTGAGAGAACCACCACCCGATCTCCTCGAACGTGCACAGCCAGCTGGCAAAGGTTTGTACCTCTCACATACCTTGTTTGCGGCTGAGAACCTAAGGGCAACACCTCGACAAAAGGCTCGTCTACATATCGGGCTTCAAATACCGATTGAATATCAGCGGACTTATCCTTTAGATCAGCAACCACCGTTGAATGGATACCTCGAATCATAGGAACCAAGTGGGGTAAAAATAGAACTTCTGCGGGCGTGTCGGTTTCAGCCTGTACCGCCCTGAGCCCCTGAACAATCTCTGGCTCGTGACGATGCCCTGCTGTTCCATAAGCCTGAAAATTCTCCGAAGCCTCGGTCAACAGATAAGGAACCTTGGCGTTTCTGCCTGCGCCACTAACACCTGAACCCGAATAGGCAACAATGCTCGCTGGATCAATCAGCCCCTTCTCAATCAGGGGGATCATGGCCAATTGCACACTTGTAGGATAACAGCCGGGACAAGCCACCAAATTCGATCCAGCAATCGCGGATCTATTGACTTCGGGCAGGCCATACACCGCGTCGGCAATAAACTCCGGCGACTGGTGTGGCTGGCTATAAACCTCCTCCCAGAGCTGCTGATCCTTGATTCGGAAATCCGCAGACAGATCAATTACCCTCGCACCGGTCGAGGCTATCTCTTTCATGCTCGCCTGAGCCACGCCATGGGGTGTGGCAAAAAAGACCAGATCCGGTTTTGCACTAAGCAAATCAGAGGGGTCAGAAAAATCCAGATCCAGATAACCTTTTAGGTTCGGAAAGGCGCCCGTTAGGGGCTTACCCGCTTCTGAGCGTGAACTGACCGCAACTATCTCTACATCCGGATGAGCCACAAGCAATCTCAGGAGCTCTGCCCCTGTATAGCCGGTTCCACCAATTATTGCCGTCCTAATCACTTTAACTAATTCTCTAAACCCATCGGAAAAGTCCGGCATTATCCCTTAACACCGGGCCTCTGACCATTCAGCAAACACAATAATCCAGACAATAGCGAGGACATTTTGTCCGGACAAATTGCTAGAATGGCGTCCCATCATTTTTCAGAGGTTATTTGCCGTGGACGGCATCCCCTTTCTCGCTTCGATTTATCTCTGGTTAAAAGCCTTACATCTGGTTGCGGTAGTCTGCTGGTTCGCTGCCCTCTTATACCTTCCACGCCTATTCGTTTACCACGTCATGGCCGAAGATCAGATTAGCAAAGAACGCTTCGAGCTCATGGAGCGCAAGCTCTACAGAGGTATTGCCAACCCCGCCATGATGGCAAGCCTTACCTTCGGAATACTCTTGGTTTTGGGCGTACCAGCTATAGCTCAAGGCGGTTGGTTTCACGCCAAGATGGCCTTGGTCGTCGCACTGGTTCTTTATCACATCATGTGTAAAGCACATATGCTGAAGATCGCAGAGGGTGAAAACACCAAATCACATGTCTATTTTCGCTGGTTCAACGAAGTACCTGCCTTGCTGCTGGTGCTAATCGCCATTTTGGTCATAGTAAAACCTTTCTAGATACCTAAATACACAGGAAACCGATGTCCCTTTCAGAACAGCTATTCCAGCAAGCCCAGCAATTTATTCCAGGCGGAGTTAACTCTCCCGTTCGTGCATTCCGTGCGGTGGGCGGCACACCTGTGTTTTTTGAAAAAGCCAAGGGTGCTCACCTCTGGGATGTCGAAGGGAAAAAATACGTCGACTACGTACTCTCCTGGGGACCCATGATTTTGGGTCACGCCCACCCCGAGGTAATCGCTGCAGTTTGCGAAAAAGCCCAGGATGGTTTGAGTTTTGGTGCCCCCACTTCCATAGAGTCTGAAGTCGCAGAGGAAATCTGCAAGCTCGTCCCCAGTATAGAAATGGTGCGCATGGTCAGCTCCGGTACCGAAGCAACCATGAGTGCTATTCGATTGGCACGGGGATACACCGGTCGCAATAAGCTGATTAAGTTTGAAGGCTGTTACCACGGCCACTCCGACAGCCTGTTGGTTAAGGCCGGATCGGGCGCTTTAACTTTCGGTACACCCAGCTCGCCTGGCGTGCCGGAAGGAACGGTAGAACATACGATTAACCTGCCCTACAACGACATCGAGGCAGTGACCCAATACTTCAAAGATTCCGGGGACGAAGTGGCCTGCGTCATTGTTGAACCGGTAGCGGGCAATATGAATTTGGTGGCGCCCATTCCTGGCTTTCTGGAAACTTTGCGCGAACTCTGCACGCAACACGGAGCCGTCTTAATCTTCGACGAAGTCATGACGGGTTTTCGTGTAAGCCTCGGCGGTGCCCAGGGATATTTCAATATTGACCCGGATTTAACCTGCCTAGGAAAAGTTGTCGGCGGTGGGATGCCAGTGGGTGCCTTTGGGGGCAAACGCGAGATTATGGAAATGATCTCCCCGCTCGGCCCGGTTTATCAAGCCGGCACATTGTCTGGGAATCCAGTGGCAATGGTCGCCGGTCTCACCACCTTAAAACTGATTCAGGAACCCGGTTTTTACGAAGGGATATCCGAGAAGGTAAATTACTTGCTATCCGGCCTGGCAGATATCGCGGCTAAACACGACATACCGCTAGCTACAAACTCGCGAGGCAGCATGTTTGGTTTCTTCTTTAGTGAAGAGGAGACGGTGACGAACTACGCGCAGGTCATGGCCTGCCACGATGAGCGCTTTAAATCATTCTTCGCGCAGATGGTTGCAGCGGGCGTTTATCTCGCTCCCGCTTCTTACGAATGTGCCTTTATGTCTTCGGCACACACAAGAGAAGATCTCGACTTCACCCTCGAACAGGCCGACAAAATAATGGGGCAACTTCCCTAAATACTGTTTGGGAACGAGGGTTCTAAGGCGAGGCTATCTAAGACTTTGTAGAGCCCGTGAGGTATCGGTATCCGGCTGTGAGACCGCTAAGCCTCGCTCTGCGTACTGTCTCGATAGCGCCAGATTTCCAGAAAATTTGTGCGCCTGAGCCAATAACAAATAAACCCGCGGATCGTAGCGATCGATACTCATGGCACGTTCAGCAGTTGAAATCGCTCGGGCATATTGGCGCTCTGAGATAAACCGCAAAGACTGATCAACCAGGGCATCCAAGGCTGGATTCTGATTGCTCTCTATAACTCTTGGTTCCTGAACCACAACTCGAGGCGGCTCGGGCGCAACGTTTGGCTCACCAGGATAGTAGATTTCCGTTGACCGCTCTTCAGCCTCCGACGCCGACTCTTGAGGTGCTGTTGAAACAGGTGCAGTGCTGACACAACCAACTAACGCTAAAGAGCTGAAGCCAATTCCCAGAATGTATTTATTCATTTTTTGCGAACCATGGACCTTTTGTGGGCTGCGTATTTTTTCTAGACAAGGCAAGAATACGCACAGGGCGGGAGCTTATAACTAATAAGCGACCAACCGAGTATATTTTTAACGCAGTATAGGGAAAATCAAGCTCTCACAAACCCAAAAAACGGTTTAACCAGTCCTCCACCACCCCAACCCCATCGCAGCGGACACGTGTATCCGGCTCGCTCCCATAGGCATAAGGCAGATAAACCGCGCCAGCGCAGTTGTCACTCGTTCTGGCATCCCTTTCGGGATCAACCCAAAAATATTCCACATCCGGAGGACGAATATAATTTATCGATTCGGCGCCAATGGCCCTGAAAGTCGATGACCAAAGTTCTAGTGCTCCAGTCGCTCCCGTTAATGGAGTCGGCTGATTATCGTCCCGCCCTACCCAAAACACTCCCAGATAGCTTCCATCGAAACCGGCAAACCAGCTGTCTCGGTAGTCATTTGTGGTTCCAGTTTTACCCGCCAGAGCAACGTCCGGGAATCGGTTCACCATCGACTTGCCAGTACCTTCCAGCATCACCACCTGCATGGCGTATTGAATCAAGTGAACATAAGCCGGATCTATGCGTTGCTCAATTTCTCGAACGCGAACCCCCACCTGCTCACCCTGAGAATCATAAATCCCCTGAATGGTTGTGAGAGGTGAATAAAAACCATCTGCGGCAATGGTATGGAAGATAGTGGAGACTTCAATTGGGGTGAGTCCACCTGCACCCAACAAATAGGCTGGGTAATCTGGCCAGTCCACATCTATACCGAGAAGATAGAGCGTATCCAGCACAGTTTGAACTTCGAGATCCAGCCCTAACCTGGCGGTTGCCAGATTGAGGGAGTTCGCCATAGCGGCATATAGCGCAATGGGTCCCCGCGCCTGCCCGTCATAATTTTGGGGAACCCAAGTCTCGCCATTTGGCGCATCCAAAATAAAGGGTGCGTCCTCGATAAGGGTTGATAGTGAATAGCGATAGTGGTGCTGCACAGCAGTAAGATAAACCACCGGCTTAATCAGGGAGCCAATGGCCCGATCGGCAAAAAGCGCTCGATTAAAGCCATCAAATTTTGGTTCGCGACCACCCACCAAAGCGGTAATTTGGCCGCTGCCAATTTTGGTCAAAATACCTGCGGCTTGAAGCTTATCCTCTTCAATCCGGTAGCCCGCTTCGAGGGAATTCACACCGTTGCGAATGCTGTTCTCCAACTGATTTTGAATCCAGGGATCGAGAGAAGTGAATATCGCGTAGCCTTCATTTCGCAGATCCAGATCTTCGTATTCCTGATCAAGCTCATCCAGGACTTGCCGCATATAGCCTGGGAAGGGGTTTAGCGAACGCAAGGGTCTACTCACAATGCTTAATGAGCTGGCTTGAAGATTGGCTAAATCGTCCTGTGCAACCAATCCCGTTTCTGCCATTACCTGCAAGGCCACATTACGTCTGGCAACCGCGCGCTCGGTGCCGGACCAAGGGTCATAAAAACCTTTGAGAATACCCACCAAAAAAGCGATTTGTTCCGGCTGGAGCTCTTCAAGGGGCTGCCTAAAATAGTGCCAACTAGCCATACCAAACCCATGGATGGCGCGATCACCAGACTGCCCCATATAAACTTCATTGATATAGGCTTCGAGTATTTCTTCCTTGCTGTAGTGGAACTCCACAAGCACGGACATCAGCAGCTCGTTGATCTTCCGTTTCAGTGTTTGCTCATTGCCGACAAAGAAATTCTTTACCAACTGCTGGGTAATGGTGCTTCCGCCACCGACAATCTGTCCCGCTGCAAGATTTCCCAATGCCGCCCGGGCGATACCACGAATGGAAAAACCGTAGTGATCGAAAAAGGCTCGATCCTCGACCTGAATAAGCGTTGCTACCAATAACGGAGGCACATCTCCAAGCGCGATGGGCAATCTGTCTTCAACAGTCTCTGGGAAAATTCCTCCGATTCGCAGTGGCTCCAGCCGGGCGATTCCGACCGGCGAGTAATTTGCATCGCTCAGGTTAGAAATATATTCGCCGGCAAATTCCATCATCAGAATCCGCGGTTCTTCTACTTCGTCCCAAAACTCGAAGCCGCGGGCAAATACCTGCACACGCCCTTGGGCAACCGAAAATTGTCCCGGGCTTTTGGCAGATGCCACGCGTCGATATCCGAGCTGATCGAGCTCCCAGAGAAGTTCGTCCTGACTCACCGAGGCTCCGGCGAAGAGTTCCAGTGGTCGGGCGTAAATATGCGAAGGTAAATCCCACTTGCGGCCACTAAATTCAGCGGTTACCCGAAAATCTAGCCAAATCATATAGCCGACCAACGCCAACAAGCAGATCAGTGCTATTTGATACAGAAATTTGAATATCTTGAGAGCGCGAGACATGCGTGCCTTGGATATTGGGATAATAGATCGACAGCTATTCTAACTCAGAGCCCAAGATGAAATAATCGCGCGCCTCGATTAATCACAATTCATCACAATTTAGATTCTGGACACTAAGAAGAATGACAAAAAAATATGATGTCGCCGCGATCGGCGCTGCCCTTGTTGATACTGAAGTATTGGTCACCGATCAGGATCTTAAAGATGTGCAATTAGAAAAGGGGCTGATGACTCTGTCAGACGCGACCCAACAGCAAAAAAATCTCAATCACTTGCGTGAGCACATAGACACTGCCAAGCGAGCGAGCGGCGGCTCAGCAGCAAACTCAATGATCGCGCTTTCCCTCTTAGGCGGAGCCAGCCATCTGACCTGCCAGGTTGCCAATGATACCGATGGAGATTTTTTCCTTGCTGATCTGGCTTCCGCGGGAGTGGACTACAACCAAAACAACCAAAGCCGCGAAGGTATCACCGGAACCTGCTTGGTGCTGGTGACACCCGATGCAGAACGTACCATGAACACCGCCTTGGGCATCAGCGAATTTCTGAGCGTCGACAACATAGACGAGCAGGCTATCGCCGACGCGACCTGGGTTTACGTGGAAGGCTACCTGGCGACATCTGAAACAGGTAAAGCAGCCGCCCGCCGAATAGTTGAAATAGCCAAGGCCAAGGGCACCAAAGTTGCGCTTAGCCTGTCAGATCCCGGCATCGTGCAGTTTTTTGGCGAAGTTCTGCATCACATCGCTGAACCCGGCATTGATTTGATATTCGCCAACGAGGACGAAGCCAAAACTTTTACGGGCACCGAAGATTTCGAATCAGCCGCCGACGCCATCACCAAGCATTGCTCCGAATACGCCATCACCTTAGGCGCTGATGGCGCTGTTGTTGGAGACGCTGAAAGTCAGTGGAAAGTTTCTGGCGAACCGGTGAAAGCAGTAGATACCAATGGTGCTGGTGATGCCTTTGCCGGAGCCTATCTTGCAGCTATTAGCAAGGGCGAAAGCGCAGAATCGGGCGCGGCATTTGCCTGTAAAGCCGCAGCAATTGTTGTAGGTCAAATGGGTCCGCGATTATCGATAATCGACGCAAAAAACCTGTTAAACTCTCCTAAATAAATTCATTTTATTGTTTGGGGGAATACAAATGAACGCGCAATATCTAATCCGTGGTTTTATCGGCTGTCTGCTTCTGGTTCTTGCCGGTTGCGAATCGAGCCAACCCGTTAGTGAATCTAGCCAAGCTGCTACTGAGCCGGAAGTCTTCAACATACTTAATGCCTTTAGTGCGGTGGGTTCCTCTTCTAAAACAGCACAGGTGATCGCACCAAAGCTGGAAGAACATCTCGGCCAACCCCTTGAGCTGCACTTCAGCCAAGGACGTGAAGCTGGTTTGGGCGGTCCCACAGACGGCAACACCATAGTGATGTCCACCATCGGGCTTATGGCTCTGCTACCCTCATTTATGGAGGACTATGTAGTAGATCCTCACACCGATTTACGCCCAATCACCCGCACCACCCGAACGCCCGATATGCTGATTGTTCGATCCGGATTGGGAATCAACAACATCGATGAACTGGTGGAATACTCAAACAACAACCCCGGCGCCCTAACCTACTGGCACATCGCTCCTACAAGCATTCATAGACTGGAGTTTGCCGCACTCTTCGAAGAGCTTGGCATTGAAGCAACGCTAGATACCTCTCGAGCAAACGGTAACGACGACGCCATGGCGGGAATTGCCGATGGCAGTCTGGATATGATGATCAGCACAAGTCCTTATGTGACACAGCTCATTCCAACGGGTGCCGCAGTGCCTCTGGCGGTCATCAACTCTGCCCGCATGCCGCTCTATCCGGATGTTCCTACATTGGTTGAGCTGGGGTCTGAATCCATGACTCTAGGCTCATGGGCCGGAGTTTTTGCGCCTGCTGGCACCTCAGATGAAGACCTGGATCGTATTTTCTCAGCCTTTGAATACGCGATGGCAGACCCTGAAGTTATCGATGCTATCAATGCCATGGGAATGGAAATTAGCCTAAGTGACTCCCCGGCAGAATTCTCCGAATTCCTGCATGCGGAAATGCAGCGACTTAGCGCGGCGGCCGAGGAGTATGGTTTTCGGACGGACTGAGCCGCCGCCTTACCTCGTTGCTACTCGCCGACTTCTTGCTGTAGTGTTATTTAGATAGAGAACCTGAGCTACTCAGAGTGGAAATAGCCTAACCCATCGCCTCTGGAGCAATTTCACCATGTTGTTTGCCCACAAATTCATTTTGATCGCTGGAATTATTTTTGTCTTTTTGTTAACCGGCTGTTCTACAGGCGGCGCCAGTTTTCCGCAGGTGTACCCAGCGGGTGAGTCAGCGCAGGCCGAGGCCAAAAGCTTCACTGCGCCCGCAGATCTATCGAGAATCTATTTGAAGTGGGATAGTGGTCCATTAGCCCATCGGGAATTCACCCTAGCAATAGAGCACGAGGGTACGGCTATTGGACGCTTAAGTGATCAGGACTATATTTATATTGATGCGCTGCCGGGAACCTACTCCTTTTCTCTTACTTTGCCTTACACAAATAACGGAGTATCCCGCAAGAACCGCGTTACCGAGTTTGATTTAACCTTGGCTAAAAACTCTGTAGCGCTTCTGCACTGCGAACAGGGAAGTATTGGATTTCGATACATAACCCTTACGCAAGATCCTGTTCTGCGCAAGTTCGAAGAAACATGTCCAGATGACCCAAATTCTAATAGTGGTGGAATTCAATCCTGCCAGCAAGGGAACAGCGAACCAGTAAATATGTACGCCTACTCCAACATGACTGAAGCCCCTCAGGGCACCTGCCAGCTTATAAATGACACAGAAGCCTATGCGGGGTATCAACTAGTAAATTCGGCTATTTCGACCTATCTATCGACGGAAGAGTCCTCTTATCAACTGGCTATAGAAAGCAGCTCGCTCCAAGGCTACCAAAAATTTTTAGCCGACTGGCCACAGACTTCAAGACGATCCGAGATTGAAGCAACTATAAGTAACTTGAGCGCGCGAGAAGAGTCAATGGCTCTGGAAAATGAGGTCAGTGCAATTTTGCAGCGAGACTCAGCCCTTCCCCTTCAAGCGCAGCGCGACAAATATATGATTGCCTTAACCGGCTATTTGCAGACGCAGGACTTTGCACCCTCCATACTCTATTTTGAGCTGCTAGATCGGCTAGAAGTGGAACTCTCACCCTCTATCACCCACTTTTGGGGAGAAGCATTGTTGCGTACTGGTGATCCCGAGCGAGCCATCGAAAAGTTTTATGAGTACATCAGTACAGCGGGTTCCGAGGGCACCTACTACCGCGATGCGCTTGCCCTGGTAAACGAGGCAGAATCCCAGCTTTAGATTTACGACCGAGGCCTGCAAAGCCTGCGCAAAATTACTTAAGCTTTTAGCGATCTATTGATTTCGATCTATCCACGAATTATTTGCTAAAGTAATACAAATAATCGCGTACTAAATATCAGTAGGTGCGCAAAAAAATTTAGTGGAGTTGAGATCAATGAGTTTCCGTTTTATTGCCGTCATCAGCCTATCTTCCATATTACTGACCGCCTGCGGTGGTAGTGCCCCCCACCTAGCATCGCCACTCCAAGCTTAGCGAGTTCTTCTGAAATTGCCGATGCCGAGCGCTTTGAATCCATTGAGGGCAGAGCCAACGTTTATATTGGAATGAACACTAGAGGAGTCAATTGGTCTGCCGGCATGGTGGAAATCAAAGGCTCTCGTGACTACGTAGAAGTTGGTTCAGTTTACCCACGCTGGTACCAAAACTTTGAAGCCACACCAGGGCAATACCGGATGCGTATTCGATTCGACGATTATGTCGGCGAATATATCCTTTCCGAATTTGATCTTATTCTCGAAGAGGGAGCAGTGGCCTATATTGACTGCTCAGGCAGTCTAGGCTCGATTCGCTATATCAGGGATGACGGGGATGTTTTAAGAAGGTTCGAAGATGCCTGTCCGGCGGGTGTACCTCAGGACAATGGAATCGGTGCCTGCGAGGTTCCTTACGACAACGACGTCTCTTCGCTGAGTGCCATTTTGAACGAAGGCGAGTATATGGGGGCATGCCTTTTGGTTGATAACCCGGATGTCTACGAAGGTTTCAATCTAGCTGCTGCCCGAACGAATTTTGTCGTTAATGAAGAATATGAACTAGCCATCGCCCGCGACGCAGATAGCATAGAATCCTGGCAAGAATTTCTAACTCTCGACCCTTCGCAACGAAACCGCGAGGAAGCAGAAATCCGTATTGCTGAGCTGGAAACCGAGCAGGCATATATGGCTTGGGAAAGCGAGATTCAGACCATCCTTAAACGCGATTCGGTACTCCCCCTCCAAGCCCAGCGTGACAAATACATGATCGCCCTAACTGACTACCTGCAAAATCAAGACTTCCAACCCTCTTTGGTCTACTTTGAATTGTTAGATCGTCTAAATGTAGAACTTTCGTCTTCGATAACCCACTTTTGGGGGGAAGCCTTATTACGCACTGGCGATCCTCAGGCTGCGAATGGAAAACTCTATGAATACATCAATGTCGCCGGTGCATCAGGCACCTATTATCGAGACGCGCTCAGCCTAATAAACGAGGCTGAAAATCAGCCATGAAACATCGGTTTCATCTTGGCTTGATCGCTATCAACTGCACAATTTTTTGCAGTGCTGCGCTAGCCCAAGAGGAAGAGCCGGTTGATGGGTGGATTGACGACCTAAACCCCTTTAATTGTATTAGTGTGCCGGAATTTGCCGAAGGTGCCGATATCGTCAGCTCAGGCAGAGAATCAGGCTATCTGTGCGAACGGGAACCCGAAGAAGAATTTGTCGAGGCTTCCGAAGATGTGCCAGAGCTGGATTCAATTGAGGAACGCCGGGCCGTGTTAGCGGCTGGTAACCAAATTGCCGAGGATAGCGGCTTCTTCGGCCAAAACTTATCTGATGATGAGTCGCTAGAAGAAGATGAGCCGGAGGAACTCGGAGGCATTTCATTTGATGACCTCTGGTCACCTGCACCCACCATTCCAGCAGACGACCCCCTCCCTCAAGATGCCGAAGCCAATAACGATTCAGCGGCGCCCTTTGACTTTGATGCCCAAATGGCCGCCAGCCGTGGCGCAGCTACTCCCGATCCAGCTAGCCTCTCACGGAGCGGCCCAGTTGAGATAGGCGATATTTATGGCGCCAGAGCTCAAATCGCTTTGGACGCCACTAAGCAAGAGCTTTTCAGCAAGAGCCAACGAGTCGCCAGTCTCTGTCAGTGTGTCTTCAGCCGCAATCAGTGCTATCAATCACAGCCCTATCAATATGAAGAGTTAAATACGGCTGTCGGTCAAACAGAATCCAATCTGGAGTCTCAGCGCGGCGGCGTATGTAACGGCTGGCTTGCCAATTTGCGCGGTAAGACATCTGACAATCAGGGCATCCTGGACGGCTACCTGAGCGACACCGACATCGTGTTGAGAAACCTGGAAACCCTCGACTCCTCCTACCTCGCAATGCTGGCGGACCTCGACCAACAAGAAGTCGCAATCAGCAATGAAATCCGAAGACAGGAACAAGCTCGTCAACAAGCTATTGCGGCACAACAGCAAAGTAGTGGCTCTTCTGGGTGGAATGTTCTGGGTCAAGTTCTGCAACAGGCCGGTTTACAGGCTGGGGACATCTACGCCGAAGTCGGTGGTGCATTTATTCAAGACGTCACTTCTGGCGGCAGCGGAACCGCTCTAATGGAAACTCGTCAAAGATATGACACCAGCACCAGCAGCCTGGAGATACCCAACTATGGCAACAACGATGCAGGCAGCAGTGCGATAATCGACAATGTTCTCGTTTATGGAGACCCAAGTACTCAGGGCACCTCTGAGGCTTACGGAGCCACGAACCCAAGTGTCGGTGGAGCTGCAAGCACAGCAGGAAGCTATGGAATTCTAATCTACGGTGTGAACGGCAATCTCGGATCACTTATTGTTAACTCTCGATCCTCAACCGCACAGGCTGAGGCTGACGCATTCAATAGTTGCGGCGCACTCTGCAATGGCCCGATTCTGCACCAGTATTTTGGCCCCGGCCAATGCGTCGCATTAGTGCGGGGCGGCCGATCTATGGCTGAAGCTGCGCTATACCTGCAGACTAGAACTTCATTATCAGCTGCTACCCAGGCCGCCGGTCAGGATTGCGCCAGCGCCAGAGAAGCCTCTGGTTATGGCGGTGCATTTACCTGCACTCTGCTAGATTCAGCCTGCAACTAAAATTTCTTAACTAATCCTTACGCAGTCTACAAACTTACTACCGAGCTAGTGTGAGAGACTTATCGCACTTGTAAGTATCTGATTTCAAATGAAAGCGAACAGTCTTTTCTTAAGCCTTATTCTGGTGGGCTCCGGCGCAGCTATCGCCCACGAGGCCCCAATTCACGAGCACGCAGAGCTCGTGCCCATCCCTGCCTACAACACAGAGGTTAAGGCCAATGCCAAGAATTCGCTTATCGCCTTAACTGCCTTGCTGGAAACCTTTTCACCGGATGCTAAAGAGCAAGTCAGTTTCAACCTAGATTCAAGAGAAAGACATCGCTGGTCGAATTTGCCCGCAGGTCGCACCGCACGCCCCGGTGTGAGTTTTGGAGAAATGTCTGACGATCAACGCAATCTGCTGTTTGCCTTTCTCTCTGCCTCTCTGGGAGAAGCCGGCTATCAAAGCGTGGCGAAAGTTATGGCAGCAGAGGCTTACCTTGCGGCGGACTCAAGGTCGGGCCGCATGAGCTGGTCGCCAGAAAATTACTGGCTAAGTGTCTACGGCACTCCTTCAAATACAGGCCGCTGGGCCTGGGCTTTTGGCGGGCACCATCTGGCGCTCAACATCAGTATGGACAATGGAGTTGTTACCAGCATGTCGCCCAGTTTTGTTGGCTCAGAACCAGCGAGATTCACTTTGAATGGCATTGAATACGATGTCATCACCGACATGCACGAAGCTGGCTACGCCATCTATAAGACCCTTAGCGGTGAGCAAAAACAACAAGCTACCCTTTCTCGTTTTCCTCGATCGCTCGCCGTGGGCGCCAATAAGGATGCTGTAGTTCCGGTTCCCGTCGGAATTAGCCTTAAGGAGATGAATGAAGACCAGCGCGAACTCGCACTAGACGCGATCTACCATTGGATTTCCCATCAACCCGATGAAAATGCACTGCCACGCATGCAGGAAATAGCCAGTCAGTTAGACCAAACTTTCTTTGGCTGGTACGGTGAATTATCTATCAACTCAAGAAGTTATTTTCGCATTCAGGGCCCTAGCTTGATCATCGAGCTACAAGGCGGCCTGGGCAATGTGGGCAGCTCCGCCGACGGACTTGGCCATTACCACACCATTTACCGCAATCCGACATTTGACTATGGCGAAGCGGGCCGGAACTAAATATCACTTAAATCTCAGTTTTTGATTGGACTCGGCAGGCTGCACCGTCGCTGCAATGTGCTTTCTCAACTAATCTCTTGCACAATCTACTCCTCCCATTGATCCAGAGGGTCAATTTATGACCGTCAAAACCGCTGCAGTTGTCGCGTTAAGCCTTAGTGCTTTTGCCTTTGCAAGTACGGCTCAGGCCGCGCCAAATATTCTATTAATAATCGGCGACGATATAGGCGTCGAGACGATGGCCTCATACGGCTTGGCGGAAAACGTTCCCTCAACGCCGAACTTGGATGAGATGGCAAGAAACGGACTTCGGCTCAACAACTTCTGGTCACAGCCAGTTTGCTCACCAACCCGCGCAACCATAGTGACTGGTCGATATGCATTCCGCACCGGTGTTGGACGACCCGTCAGCAAGTTCGGCCCTGTACCAGAAAACCCTGTCCATTCCGCCGGCGGAGGTGGAGGCGGCGGAGGCGGTGGTGCTGGTAACCCCTTGCGTGCCATACCCCGCAATGGGCTTCCAAGCGATGAATTCACTTTGCCCTCAGTTTTGGCAGCAACTACAAATCCAGCCTATGCGACAGCCGCTATCGGCAAATGGCATCTGGCCGATGCGGACAACGGCTGGTTTAATCACCCGAATATTGTCGGTTTTGATCATTTCTCTGGCGGCTGGGGCGGAAGTACCGAGTCCTATCACGCATGGAACAAGCTGGTGAACGGAGAGGTTAGTTCGGTAACCGGATATACGCCCACCGATAAAATTGACGACGCCCTCTCCTGGATCGATGCGCAGGGCGAAGCTCCCTGGTTTATGTGGCTTGGGTTCAATTTACCCCACACACCATTGCATACACCCCCCGACTACATTGAATTCGAGCCTGAAGAAGGCTTCACCAACATAGAAGACTTCGATGCCATGATAGAAACCATGGATCAGGAAATCGGCCGCCTGCTGCAAGAGATGGATCCAAGTGTTCGCGACAATACCTACATCATATTTATGGGCGATAACGGCACTCCCGGCGGAACACTTCGCCCCCCTGTTCCCCAGGGCCGCGGCAAGGGTAGTGTTTATCGTGGCGGCATCAACGTTCCCTTTATTGTGACCGGGCCAGACGTTCCTCAGGGCAACGTATCTGAGGCTCTGGTTAACTCCGCCGACTTGTTTGTCACCATTATGGAATTGGCGGGTCTGGACCCAGAGCAGATTGTTCCCGAGGAAGTAGTCACGGACTCGGTGAGTTTCCGCTCAACTCTCTCTGCCCCTGAATCACCCTCGAACCGAGACTGGATCTTTGTCGACGAATTTTTCGGGAATTTCGCAGGCGTTGAGACCGCCAACTATGCGATCCGCAACGAGCGCTATAAGTTGCTTCGATCGGGCGGCGTAGTCGAGTTCTACGATCTGCAGAACGACCCTTGGGAAGCATCCAATCTTCTGGATCAACAACTTAGTGCGGCTCAGCAAGCGGCTTTTGACGAATTGCAGGATCAGGTGCATGAGCTTCGTTCTGGAGGCTGATCACCGCTAAGACGATCACTTGACGGAAATCAATGCGTCGCTAGGCACGAGGCTTAAGCTGATCCATATACCACCAGTATTTGGAGCAGCAGATGAATCCAGTTGGAAAGTTAATCTACAGATGCCTATTTGGAGCGCTCGCCCTTAGCGCCATCACGGCCTGCGTATACGACCCGAACCTTCAGCGGGATTTCGATTTCCCCATTGAACGAGGTTACCTTGAAAATGGTCAACAGACTTTCGTTCAACTCGGTTGCCATCAGTGCCATAGCGTAGCTGAAACTCAACTTCCAGATTTTCCTATACACCCTTTGCTCACCTACGAGCTTGGAGGACCAACATCCAACCGTCCCTCCAATGCTCAGCTGGTCACCTCAATCATCAACCCAAATCATGTGGTGTCTGAGGAGTACAGCTTTCTGTTACGAATCGAAGGGGGCGTGCCTCTGGATTCGCCGATGCCCTACTTCGAATTTATGACTATCGGTCAGTTAGTGGACATCGTGGCCTTCTTGGATTCCAAATACGTGACCACTCTATCCAGCGACCAAGATTAGGTTCTGGCTCTGGTTACAGTTCTGGTTCTGGTTATTGTTCTGGTTCCAGCTCCGGTTCCAGTTCTGAAATATGGAATGAATGTGAAGTCGTAGCAATCTCGGGAATTTCTTTGCCCACCCGTCGTCATAACCTATGACATCAAGAGTGTTGCGAGGAAACAAAGATGAAACCAAGATTGAAAATAAGCATAGCTGCCCTATTGAGCGCGCTGGTATTTTCCCTTCCGCTCTTTGCCTCAAACAATTCTGCAGAAACAGACACATCGCAACAACGCGCAGTGATTCACTTTGCAGATCTGGGTGGAATAAAAAATTGGCGCGCTCTTGGTAATGACGCCATCGAAATTGAAAGCAGAAGCGGCGATTGGTATCACGTCGAATTTTGGAATCACTGTTACGGATTGCGTTCAGCGAACAGTATTGCCTTTGTCACTGAACCCAATGGTGACTTAGACAGATACTCCTCTATCTATGTTGGCCGAGGTGAAAGCTGCCAATTTAGAACCTTTGAGCGAATGGATGTCACTGAAGATCAAACCCAGAATTAGAGAGCAATAGAAAGGAATAAAGAGGTCTAGTTCAAGAATTTCCAAATAGCTCCGGAGAAAAGCTACCCCTAAATTTCTCCACCCCCCCACCCTTTCACTAGGGCACAGGGTGCAGCACTGCGGTCGATCCCCCTTAAGTCGATCTCAGTGCTGCGCCCTTTTTTATTTTCAATCTATTGGATCAAAAACCGGCCCGCTGCGTCAGGGTCACAGCCACTTAGAATCATCTCAGTCTGAGTGTCGTATATCAGATCTCTGGCATGGGTCATTGGCCCGGTCAGATACACCGGGTCCCACAAAGTAAATTCCGCATGAAGCCTAGTGCCCGTCTCATTTAATCGATAGCGTTCAACAACACGCTTTTCCGTGCTTGATGGCACACCAAGCTGGTAAGGAGACCGATGGAAGGGGAAGTTCGTGGTCTCGACTACCAAAGTGTCGTCCTCCCACCAACCAATGGAATGCCCAGTATTTACGAGTTGATCTGGGCTCGGATGCTCGCGCCCATCCATGTAAACAATGCGTTCCTCAGCATCACGTTCGCTGCGGATATAGATCAGATCATTGTCTTCATCGATCTCAAATTCCATCATATACAAACGAGTAGAAACCAGCGCACCAGGAGTGGGCCTGCCTACACAGGTAGAGTTGGGGTTGTCAGCAGAGAGCGGATCATATTCTTCTATTGCCTGCCGGGCCCTATCGTTAAGCGATAGCAGCGCGAGGAAGAGACCATCGTAGCCACCAGGATAATCGGGAAAAGAAGAGGCATCGGCGATCCATCTTCCTTCAATGCTTTCTGCAACAGCGGAGCCATCGGGTGTTGAAAGAGTTATGCCGAGAGCTTCACCATCGTGACGCTCCAGTTCTTCCAAAATACCGTAGGGGTCGCCATTGGCGCGAGCGTGCAGCTCAATCCTGACCTGATCGCCGGGAGCCAAATAATCCGCTGACCAACCCCGTCGGCGAGACACGCTAACGGCACCCATCTGAATATTCCATTCGGTATTTCCACCCTCTTCATTGGGAACATCCACCAGCAGATACACATGCGGATTGCGCCAGTTGAATTCGGTAACAACACCTTCAATGGTAACCAATGTCTCAAGATCGATGCCGACATCGCTGTGGTGAGCATTTGCTGAATACACACCACCAAATACTAGAACAAGAGCCAGAATGGCTGACTTGAATTGAATCATTCCCGTTCCCCCCAGAATCGGATGGACAGATTCTAACGCAATTATTCGACGTACTCCCGCATCTGCTGGAATACAGAACCCAAAATCGGCACAATCGCGGCCCTAGAAAGACTAATAAAAATCAGGATTTTCCATGCCGCATTTCGCAGTAGATTGTTCTAAAAGCGTTGCTGCCCTTCATGATGGGCAGAGCATCGCAAAGCAGGTTCACTCAGCCGCCAACTCCACTGGACTATTTAGTGAAGCCAATATTCAGGTCAGAATAAATTTCTATGATGACTACAGCGTTGGCAACGTCAAAGAGGGTTTTATCCATGTGTTTGCAAACATATTGGAAGGAAGAACAGCTGAACAAAAATTAGCGCTTTCAAAAGCGGTGATCAAACAACTCGCGGAGATGTTTCCTCAGGTTCCGACCATTGGCATTGACATAAAGGACCTTGAAAAGGGAACGGGTTTTAGCAAGAACAAGCTCTAAAACTTTACTGGGGGTTCCTTCGCTGAAAGACTTAAATAGATTCAGGATATGAGTTTTAAAGTCTGGCTAAAAAGTAAGGCTGCCGACCGGGTTTTGTCGCCTTTGCGGACTGAGCTGATTGCACTAGTCGAACAGGGCGCATCGCTTCTGGATATCGGGTGTGGCACCGGTGATCTACTCTTTCGATCCGCAGAAAAAATCAGTCGCGGCTATGGCATCGACATCGATAAGGCGATGATCGGATTTGCCAATTCAAAGCGGCAGGAAAACAATCTGGATCATCTGCAATTTGATTGTGTAGATGCACTTGAATTAGACGCACAAAAGTTCGATTTCTCCACCAGCACACTCTGCCTTCATGAGCTGCCACAGCAGAAAGCATGTGAACTGCTTAGGGTGATGCTCGATAGCTCAGATAAAGCCTTAATTTCGGACTACAGGGCTGCTAACAGCCCATTTGCACAGATGCGTATTGAGCTTGATGAACTTATGTCCGGCCATTACGGAAACTACCGAAAGTATCGTAGCGCTGGCGAGATTCCTGCCTATGCAGAACAAATCGGCGCCCGTGTCGAGCAAGAGATTCAGAGCAGCATTGACGGAATTTCGATATGGGTTGTTAGTCGGGATCGCAGGGTTTAACAATACTTCCGCACGCCGGTTTGCTATACGAGAGCGTGACGTTTTTGAGAATCAATGGATATTGTCAAAGGAATAGAAGGTCGCCTGATCGTAATCCGTATCATCACCGGTGGAGTTGCCGGTATAGATGCCTAATTTGAAGTACATGTAGTCATCCGCAACTCCATATCCAACCATATCCACACTGCCGTCTTCATTGACTAAACCGTCGTCGTTGTCACCGTCTAAGGGCGTCAGAACGGTGCCATCTGCTTTGGTAATGGTGACGTAGAGCTTCTCGCCTACTGCTCGAATTTCATAGGCGAAGGGTTCATTTAATGGGATACCGTTCGCAGGGTCAGACTGACTGGAGCTGCGGGAACCTATAATGCGGATATAGGTATCGTCGCCGCCATTTTCTTCGGTGGCGAAATAGATTGATCCGTTTTGGTTATCTGGCAGTTTTCGGTAGTAGAGCCGAATCGGCTCGTCGCTCTTGGCGTGAATCTGCCCAATGATAATTCGGCCCACCTGGTATTCATTGTCGCCGGAATAGGTGGTGGTGACGCGATTGATAGCCAAGGTGGCTTTGAGCGTTCCGTCGACAGCCGCCGCGGCATTTCTGGTTGCCTCCGGCTGATGAGAAAAGGCCCAGTTATTGGCCAGCGAGCTGTTGCTAATGCTGGTATTCCCTTCGCGCAACATTTCGCGCAATTCGGTTCTTGTGTATTGGGTATTGGCTGAAGTCTTGAACCCTGCGACGGTGGTTTTTAGTACCAAGCCGTTGTCGCGTCCTAGGCAAAAGAGATCGGTATCAATGTAGCCGCCCATTAGCGCTGCCTCATAGATACTTTGATCATCCCCTGGGTCCCCCTCTTTCGGTGTAGAGATGTACCAGTCGGAGAAATCAAAGCGTGTGCTTGGCGCATCGGTACCGCAAGCAATGGTATCGTCAGAAAAACCCTCTCCATTGGAGTCTATATTGCCCTGAGGATCCACATAAACATCCGCTGGTGCCACAAGCTTGGTATCGCCCGTATTTGAATCTGGATCGACGGGATCGGGATCAACTGGATCAGGAACCACTGGATCTGGAATAACCGGATCAGGAACCACTGGATCTGGAACAACCGGGTCAGGAATAACAGGATCAGGAATAACCGCATCGGAGATATCGCCAAGCGCATCAAAAATGGCATTAACAACGTCGTCATTCAGGTTTTGTGAAACTGCTGAATTTACGAAATCACTCCGGGCCGCCGCCAAAATGGCTGCGGTATCAGAGGAAAATACACCATCGGCAAAGTCTGTTGAAAGTTCTTCTATCAGGCTGCTTAGTTCAAGACCTGAGTTATTATCCAGCACGGAAATAAGGGTAAGGGCTATCGCGTATTGGCCCGCCTCGTCATTGCCCGCTGCAGTGATTTCCAGGTCAGTGGGCATAATCTGGGTAATGTCGCCCGCGATACCAAAGGCATCGGCAACCGCCGCATTGTGCGTGGTGAGAGCCATACCAAGATCACCATCGGCAAGCGCGCGCTGGGTTGCGATCTCGGTGAGTGGCGTCACCGTAAAACTGCCGTCGCCATCGATATTAACCACCGAGCGAGTGGTAGGAGCCGTCAAGGTTAAACCCGTCGCTTCATCGCGATAGGTTCCGCCGGTACAGCTAATTAAAGCCGCACCCTGATATTCAATATTGGTACCAAAGTTGATACTGCCGTTTGAAGTAGTCCCGGTTGCCACCGAGTTTCCTTGAGCTCCGGCGGAATCGATTTCAAAAAGCTCACAGCTGGCACCATCCACTAGGCCTTTTACAAATGCCGCAGATACTTCATAGGTGGGAGTATCGGGAATGACAGGTGTGCCGGCGTTGCCACCAATATTGCTACCGGAGCCAGAACCCCCACCGCCACCACAGGAAATCAATAGGAGGCTGCTTAGGAGCAGAAAGGGATGTCGCGCTTTTTTTATCTGGATCATCAAAATAATTACTGCAGTTCTGGTTAAGGTCTAAATGCAGGCTGAGCCATTTTTAGAACCTCAAATGAACTTCACCGCAGATATCAGAGGGGTGAGAATCTACATTGTGCTTACCAGTTTGTAAATCCAATAATCATAATTGGTAATACAATTTGTATGATTTCGTTTTATCGGCCTTGTGACTGAGGCATAGCTTGGGACTGGGGCTGGGACTGGAGCACGAGCAGAATCTCGATTACAGAGCCATGAGAGCTAATTCGGCAGCACAAAAAAAGGCAGCCGAAGCTGCCTTTTCCTTGAGTAAAAGAACCCAATTTGACTTGGGTTAGAAACCTTCTACACGTTCCTCGGTGAGGTCTTCACATTGGTAATCATCATATGGTGCGGTGGTTTTGGTATGAACCAACTGCCCATAGTAGGGAGCATCCAGATATAGCGGATCGTTTATGACGTAAGTCATCGCCAGGTATTGGCCATCTTCACTGAGATCGTACCGCTCCACCGTATGCATCTGATCGCTATGCATGATGGCTTCGCGAGTCGCTGCTAACCAGCCAGCTTCAAATCCAATGGTATCTACAACCAGAGTCTCACCTTCCCATCTGCCGATGGAATGACCAGCTCTGCTGGGAGTGATGTTATCTGGGTGCTCATCCATATCCATGTGGATGGTGCGCTCGATGTCCATAAAGCCAAAGGTAATCTGAATCTTGTCGTCAGTTTGCTCGATGTTATTCACGTGCATATCAAACCACCAATCGTGAAACAGGTTAGTCGCCTGACAATGAAACCTAGGGTTCATTTCACGATCGAAGTTAGCAGGCGCAGCTGCTGCACCCGCTTCGGATACGGCATAGTTTTGGCGACCTGTCGGCGCCTCTGCAGGCCAAACAGAAGCTGCAAAACCAGCTGCAGCCTCGGGTGCAGAACCACCGCGCTCAGTGGCAACCCACCGGCCGTGAACTACCGGAGTGCCAGCGGACAATTCTGGGCCAGCATCCATAGTATCAGCGACGACAAGGGCTTCGATCGTTTCATTGCGCTGAACAACTCTTCCATCCGCAAAGGTAATGGAACGGGTGTAGCAACCAAATTCTTCTCGACGAGCCTGGGAGCCGTGAATGGCAATTTCGGTACCGGCTGAGAACATTTCTTCGGTCCAGCCATTTTTCTTCAAAAGGCTTCCGGCACGCATTTCGCAACGCCATGCATCAATTCCGCCCTGATCATTTTCAACATCGAAATAAACCCAGGCGTGTGGGTTAACAAATCGAACGTCGGTTACGGTTCCAGCGACGTCGACATCGACATCGTGGTTAAACTGGCCATTACTTCCGTGGTGCGCCAATGCTGGATAAGCGAGCATCGAACAAATCACTAGTGATATATATTTCATTTTGTCCCCTGCAATTTTTATAAGGGCGACAGGGTAAGCCATGAAGCGCAAGGATAGAAAGATTTGCAGGGTCAAGAAGTGTTAAAACTGTGCACTTATATACACAAAAAAACGGGGTGAGCTGACCCAGCCCACCCCGCTTAGATTTGATGCGGCTGTTTACCAGCGGTCAGCGATATCTCCGCTGTTGCGCAGTACATACATGCCTGTCGCGCCAGAGGTGAAGATGTTGCCTCGCGTATCGATCAGTACTTCCTGAGTAATGGAGATTGGCAGGTAACCGGACTGCGAACGCTTTGGCGTTTCTGGATCACCGGGAATAAACCAACCCACTTCTTTGGGTAAACGAGGCTCGGCAATGTCGTAGACCCGAATACCTGCATTGAAATAGGCGAGATGAATCAGGTCATTGGGTTGCATCACATCCTGGTTATGAATTTCGTTATTGGCATTGTGTGGCCCGAAACGTCCAGGCCGGTCACAGAAATTCTTCCAAGGGTAACCTTCGGGAACTTCCGGAATAGGGAAATAGGACATCATGAACGGCTTGGTTGGGTCGGTGTTATCAATCATGACGTTCGCTGCAATTGCTTCACCGCACTGAGGAATTTTTGGCTCCCCATTGAGATAAACCAGACCTGAATCCCAGTAGGGAATTACGGTATGAACCGCTTGGGTCACATTGTTTACGAAGGGCGGAATAATCTGCAGGCGCCCAACTGTTGTTGGGTTGTTTTTGTCGCTGATATCCAGGGTCACCATATCCGGCGTAAAGCCGAGAATGGCGGTGTTGTTGTCTGGGCTAATGATGGCCGGGCCGTGGAAGCTGGGAATCAATCCGTCCTCACGTACTTCCCCGAATTTCTGGCCATGTTGTGCCCATTGCCCTAACTCCACGGGATTTTTAGGGTCTCTCACGTCGAGAATCTTGAAAATTTGCGCACGATAGCCTGGCGCACTCGCAGACAAGTAAGCAAAGCCGTCCTTCAATATATTTCTGTGCACTCCATAGGCGCCCGTTTCCCAATGGGAAAGTTCGACCGGGTTTAATGGATCGCTGATGTCAAAGAAGATCACACCTTCATATCTTAGTTTGTCCTCAGGAATTTCTTCCGGTTGGAACTCCGACATAAAGTTGATGGCGTTGCGAGTGTCGAATAGCGTCAACTCTCTCGCCAAACCCACCATCAGCAGATCACCCTGAGAGGTGATTTGAGACATGTTGCCATCCATTGGATAAACAATGTCGCGAACTACCGTGGGATCAGTTGGGTCGGTGACATCAATTATTCGCAGAATAGGCGGCTGTCTCGGGCCGTGACCTTCCTGAGTTTTCGCAACCGCGGTGTAGATATACCAACGGCCTTCATGTTCCTTGATAGTGAACTTGCCAGCGTAACGATCCTGGTAGTCCAGGAAGCCAATGGGCTCCATATTGTGCGCCAGCCAGCCTTCTGGAATTGGGTCACCGGCAATAGCATTGCTAGCTCCAAATATCAGGCTGACTGAAATAACTAAGTTAAGGAGTGTGTTATTTATGGTTTTATACATCAAAGGCCCCCCTCTTTGAATGTGATCGATTGATCGATTGATCGATTGATCGATTGATCGATTTATTAGTCCATTTTTGATGTTAGCACGCGCTGGAAAGGCTTCTAACGGGCTTGCCGTATAGATTTGTGAAGCCGCAGATTTTCTATCTGTTTGCTAGGGCCTCGACTTCTGCCCATACTCGGAGGAGGTTTCCGCCCCAGATTTTTTCCACTTCTTCTTGCGTATAGCCACGGGAAATTAGCTCTTCAGTAACGGCAGCGGATTGACCAATATGGTCCCAACCCTCAACACCACCGCCGCCGCCAAAGTCGGAAGAAATACCTGCGTGGTCTACACCAACGAGCTCAACTACATAATCGATATGATCAACCAAGGTGCCAATATTGGCGCGCGGGTATTGGGCACCAAGTTCGGCTAACCGAAGACGATATTCGTACAAAAGTTCCTGACTGGCGCTACTAAAATCGAGATCAAACTCATCTCTTATCTGGTTCATCGCCTCTCGGTTGGGCTCGCTGACATCACGCATATAGGTGTCAAAAGCAACCAACTGAATAACGCCACCACCATTTGCGACAGCGACAATTTCTGCATCTGTCATATTTCTCGAATGATCGTAAAGCGCTTTCACCCCTGAATGGGAAGCAATGACGGGTGCTCTGGAATACTCCGCAGCCTGAATGGTGCTTTCGGCAGAGGTGTGGGACACATCCACCATAATTCCTAAATCGTTCATGCGACGAATAAGTTCTCTACCTGTATCACTCAATCCATCGTGTTCGGGTTCGACATAACCCTCGGCCCCACCCCTACTGGAAGAACTTGAAGCAAAGTCGTTGTGTCCGAAATGGGTTAGGGAAATATATCGCGCACCGCGCTCGTAGAATTCCTGAAGATGCTCGAGGTTCGGGCCAATAGGAAAGGCGTTTTCAATACCAATAGCCGCTACTAATTTGCCTTCGGCTAGCAGCTGGCTTGCCTCTTCCGGGTTTCGAGCTAGGCGAATTCGATCTGGATACCGCGCCAGCATGCGCTCTATGCCCGCAAATTTTTGTTGTGCTCTTTGATAGGCTAATTCGTACTCCACCGGAGTAACCGAGGCTTGAGCGACATAGACAATAAAGAAACCGATATCTAACCCACCCTCATGCATCTTGGGGATATCGACCTGCATCGGGCCATAGATCCCGGGGTCCGCGCCGTAGGTGGCCAAAGATATGGGGATATCGATATGAGTATCGACGGTAATCAAGGAATTGTGCCAATCTTCAGAGGCAGGCTCCTGTGCCTGAGCTGGAAGGATGCAAGCACATGTCAGAAGTAAAAGCGCAAATCTTGGCAAGGCGACCCCCTTTAATTCCTACTGTTCAACCGTAAGATGCCGACTGGCAGCCGCTGGATCACAGGCGGTTTCGATTAGGTCTCGATTCTGAGCCTTATTGAAATTGCCGGATACGGTTGCCGGTTCTGTTAAATACAGGGGATCGGTTATGGTGAAGGAAAAGCTTTTACTCATTCCGTCATCGGCCAACCAGTAGTGTTCAACCACAGACTTTTGGTCACTGGAATTAACACCGTTCGCACTACCCCACTTGGTAGGCAAGAAATTATTGGTTTCAATTACCAAGTGGTTATCTGACTCGAAGTAACCGTAGGAAGTCCCTGTGTAGCTGGGCGCTTCAGTTGTCAGAGCTTCTGCATTTGCATCCAGCCAAACCGTGCGCTTTTCATCCAGGTGTTCTTTGTGGATCAGAATTCGATCATCCTGTCTTTCCCAGTTCATTCCGTAGGGATAAGCCACAATGCGGGGCACGCCGATATGCAGACATTCCAACTCAGGGTTCTCGTTGACATGAAACTGCGCACCCATTTCCAGACCGGCTTCCGTATACGACCAGTCCGCTGGTGGACCACCGCCCGCTGCTCGGATATCGAAGCTACGCAAATCAAAGGCCCAGGTTCCAGAAAAATCTTCGGAGGGTTCGATTAGCGGCTGGGTTCTGGGGGCGTTGCGATTGCCAAAAGCGTAGAGTCGCTGGCCGTCAGTTTTGTCCACATAGTTGAGCAGCACAAAGTGTTTGTCGGCATTAAAGTCTGGGCTGCCGGAAATGGAAATATGCTCGCCAATTTGTAGCGTTTCGCCATCCCAACCATTGCCCCGCATGCCGGTTACGGAGTGGGATTCAATCAGCCAGGATTGCATCACACCCGCAGAATCAAGCGCTTCTATCTGCATGTAAACATGGGGGTTACGCCAGGAATAGTCCACGACGGTTCCAGTGAGCTCAATCACGGTGTCGGAATCAAAATTCGCGCGCGAATGATGTGCAATAGCAGCGTTTGTCAGCAGAGACAAAGAGAACGCCAAGCCAAATAGTATCTTTTTCAATTTAGAACAGGCCTCTGTGATTTAGATTAGTCTTGCGCTGCCATCTGGTAAAAGCTGGCGGCATTGATTCCCAGATGTGTATCGTAACGACCCCAGTCTGCGTATGCAGGCATGCTGATATTTTCCTGAAACTCTTCCAGGCTCACTCCCGCTGCAATGGCTTCGCGAGCGGCGGCATCCATATCGACAAAAAACTGACGATAGTCCATTAAATCCTGTTTGAGCCCGTGCTCACCATGACCCGGAACCACACGGCTAATCGGCAGACGAGCCATACGATCTATCGAATCAATCCAATCTGCTGCCGAACGTCCGGCCAATCCACCGGGCAATCGGCGCACGTTTAGCCAATCAACCGCATAGCCTGTAGCTTGTTCGCCAAAATTCAGGATGGTGCCATCGTCGGAATGACTATTACCGGCGTAAAACATCCCCACTTCCCAACCACCTATATATATCGGGTGGTAGTCGCTATAGGTAACCGTAGGCATAACGATATCGGCATTTATCTCGGCACCCGTGAGTTCGCCATCGCCGTTCCTGTCGAGAAAATCAAAATTGGCCAGAGTTCCACCAGCCGCTTCATTTCGCTGCAAGCGGTTGTCTCCGTTGGTATCGGAAGCAATTTGGTTGCCAGGAAGCGGGGCTTGTAAAGCCTTGACCATGTTTTCGTGGCCAACAAACTCAGCCGTATCCAAAAACGCGGCGCCACCGGAGGCATGATCCCAGTGGTGGTGGCTGTAGAGAACGTATTTCACTTCCTCGTCAAAACGTTCGGCAATTTCGGCCTTTAGCCAGTTAGCAAAATCCAAGGTGATGGGATCAGCCAACGCCACCCCGTCAAAGGTAACGAGAAATACGGTGTAGTGGTTATTGCTGCGCGCCCGATAAAGGTCACCGGCGATATTCTCAATTTCATAGATTGGCTCTGGTTGAGTTGGCGCAGTAGCCGTGTTTGTCGTCTGCATTTGACCGCAGGCTGTCAGCAGAGCCGCCAGTATTGAGATTGCTGCAATTCTTTTCATATTTCCCCCATAAGATAACTCGAGAACTCAGACTCGAAATTGTAGCTAGGAACAGTCTCTCTTGAGCTGCACTTTACAGTCCTTAAAAGAGATAGGTTCCTAGACGAATATCTTTTACTCTAACCCAATACGACCATCTCGGGGGGAGAGAATGGGATTAAAAAATGACGAGTTAACCTATGGCTCTGTCGCCAAGTAGATCCATTGGATTACGGCTCTATGTTTCTTGGGTGCCTACGCTTCTTACTATTATGGTCATTGGTTCCTTGAATATCAGTCTCAAGAATATTTCTCAAACCTTCGCATTCACACTATGTGTGGCACAACGGTTTTGCTCTTGTTCCTGCCACGATTGATTTGGAAAATAATTAATCCTGAGCCCCACCCAGACCCCGCGCCAAGATGGCAGCATCTCGCAGCGAAGGCCTCTCACTTTGCTCTCTACTTCGTTTTGATTGCAGCGCCCTTAAGTGGGTGGCTGGGAACCGGTGGTCGTCAGGTCAATTTTTTTGGACTCTTTAGCGTACCGACTTTTCGCGGAACCGGCTTTTTTGACTCAAACTTCGCCATCGAACGAGGAATCACCTTTCAGGAGTTTGAGATTCCCGTCGACTTTTTCCACAAACAAATTATGGGTGAATGGGTGGTATGAATGCTGATATCTGTGCACGTCGGCGCTGCGCTATATCACCACTTTGTGCAACGGGACAACACACTTAGACGCATGGCGCCAGGCGCACGATTAAAGTAGCTGTTCAAGCTCATCCCTGTAATGGAAAGGATTCCTTCGTATTCTTTGCACAAAGCCATTGGATACTTCCTCCAAACAACCCTTTGACCTAGACTCCTAGTCTAGCTAGCAAAACCGAATCCAATGGACGAGCAGGTCTGGCTTAACAACAAAAAGTGGGCATCAAACCGAATAAAGTCGAGCGCTAATCTGACTTTGATCGTGCTGTGGTGTTTTGCTGCCATCTGGAATGCCATTACCCTTCCACTATGGTTTCAACTGACTGATATCCTAGCCAAGGCCCAGCAAGATCCGCTGGCCTACATTGCCTTTCTATTCCCTCTCGTCGGTCTGTATCTGATAGTTTTTGCTATCAATGCATCTAAGGAAAAACTGCAGTTCGGTGATACTCCCCTAACAATGGACCCCTTCCCGGGCTCACTTGGTGGTCACGTAGGGGGGCGTATCGAAACCAATATTCCTTATACCGGGCAAACTGACAGTCAAATTACGCTCCAGTGCGTACATTCCTATGTCTCTGGCTCTGGTAAAGATCGCAGTCGGAGGGAAAGTATCGAATGGCAAAATACCGGTGTCTGTCACCTCGACAATTCTGCCAAGGGCACTGTGTTCAAATTTCGCTTTAACCTACCGGATGATTTACCCGAGTCGGATACCGGGAAGAAGAGCGGAAGTTACTATTTCTGGCGAGTATCTCTGGCATCCTCGTAGGGCTCTCAGCCGCTAAACCGAAACTTTGTGATACCCGTATTCAGTACCCAAACTCTTTCCAGATCAATACACCAGGGAACAGAGAACAACCATGCAACGCTAGACGCCGCGGAGGCAGGCATAGAGTCCGTCGCCGATATTCGCTCCCTTGAGGAGGGCGGGATTGAAATCTGGTATCCGCCTTTTCAACGCCCTGGCATTGGTATTTCCATGACCTTAATGGGATTATTTTTTATCGGTGCAGGAGTGGTAATGGGGATTAACAATGCGCCGCTTTTTATGGCAGTGATCTTCGCACTCGTCGGCGGTCTGATTGAATTAATGGGTCTTCACTACCTCTCCAAATCTCTTTTGGTTTCGGCGACAGCTGATGGGATTCAAGCCAAACGGTTTTTCTTTGGTTACCCGGCGCGCACATGGGAGTTAGACATAGAGAATTTTGAGGGGTTTGAAATAAAGCAGTCTGGAACAATGCAATCCGGTTCAAGCACTAAGGTTTTCTATAACCTACAAGCTAGGTCAAGGGACGGAACCACATTCACAGTGGCAGAACGTCATACCAGCCGTCCAGAAATAGAACTAATTAAGGACAAACTGGAAACTGCTATCGCCTAGCTCGATTAGGCTAGGCATTCCTCTTACACCTTTTTACCGTATTTGGCTTCTTTAGCGCTCTTATAGAGCTTGCCAAGATTTTTCCCTGCGGCACGGCGTTCGGCGATGCTGGCAGCATTCAATTCCTGTTCTCGCAATAACTTGCCGTAGTTATCAAATCGACGCTGATCTAACTCCTCTGCTCTCAATGCTGCCTGCACAGCGCAACCGGGTTCTGACTGGTGTTGGCAATCACTAAAGCGACACTGGATGGCGAGCTCTTCAATATCTGCAAATGTGGTAGATACGCCCGCCTCACAATCGGCTAACTGAAGTTCACGCATTCCCGGCGTGTCGATAATCATCGCTCCGCCGGGAATGGAAAGCAGCGAGCGGTGGGTTGTGGTGTGCCTACCCTTCTCATCGTCCTCACGAATTTCGGCGGTAGCTTGAATCTGCTCACCCACGAGAGAATTGGTCAGTGTCGATTTTCCTGCCCCGGAAGATCCCAGCGCAACAACAGTTTGCCCTGACCTGCACCAGGGCAACAAAGCTTTAGTGCTATCTGAATCTTTGCCATTAACCATCTCAACGCAAAGTTGAGAATCCAGCTGCTGCACCTGCTCGCGCAGCTCATCAGCTTGAGCGCACAAATCCATCTTGGTCAAAACCACTACTGGCTCCGCTCCTGCGTCATTAACCACACTGAGATAGCGCTCGATACGATTTAGGTTGAAGTCATCATTCAGCGAGCAAACGATGAAGGCAGTATCCACGTTAGCCGCTAGCAATTGCTCTATTGCTTGACGGCCTGCCGCCTTTCTGCGGAAGCAGCTCTGGCGCTCTAGCACCCTTGAAATTCGACCATCTTCCCGTTTTTGCAACACCCAATCGCCCACGGTAAGCGCCGGCGTAGAGCTTGTGATCGGCAGCGTCTGCCTACCCTGCTCTGAATAAATTTCTATTTTGGATTTGTGGTGTTCAACAACTCGTGCGGGCGTGGCCGAATCCAATTCGTCCAGGCTGATTTGCTGTTGGAAGAAGGGTTGCCAACCCATCTCTGTTAGAGAAATGGTGTCAGGCATTTTGTCTGTCAGTGATGGCCACTAAGCATACTTTTGATAGGCAATGACACAGATAGCACGGCGCCGCTCTCAAAACTCAGCTGCAGATCAATACTATCGCTAGAAAAGGCTTCCTGATCCACACCCATAATCATCAAATGCAGCCCTCCGGGTTGAAACTCAATCGTCTCACCAGCGGGAATCAGAAGAGATTCAATATGTCGCATAGTCATCATGCCATCGCTCATAGCCGACTCATGCACTTGCACCATGGCTGCGGCTTCCGTGCTGAGGCTGATTAGTCTGTCATCCTCATCACCAGCATTGGTGATACTCAGATAACCGGCTGACACGCTCTGTCCAGGTATAAGGGCATTGGCGTGGCCCGCACTCCAGCTCAACTCAGGCTGCGCACTCAATCCAGTACAAATAGAGCTTAAGCCCAAAAGGACCAGTAACTTTAGTGGCGACAATAGTAGCGACAATTGCATTCTCAAATCCGTCGGACTTTCTTTTGGTGGATGTGAATTATAGTCGAGGCTTTGAGCCTGATGATAAAGAAAAGAGTAGAATCACAAAGCTAAACACTTCACGCATAGAGTAGCGCCCAAAAAAATGCCTAAACACTCAAAATCGCCTTTCAGGATTTTAGCCTCTTTATTGATCGGTCTCTGCTGCCACCAGGCTATGGCTCAGTTCGACAATCTATCCGGTGGAAGTGGTTTGAGCGGTGGCCTCAGCGACTCTCCTTTCCTGCCTGTGACAGAAGCCTTTTTGCCGAATTTATACCTTGATCAAGACTCCGCTCGAATTGAGTGGTATATCGAGCCTGGTTACTACCTCTACCGAAACCGCTTTGCTTACCAAAACCAGCATGGCGAAGCGCTGGAAGCCTCATACCCGGAAGGCTTAAGCATCTTTGACGAGTTTTACCAGCAGGATCTTGAGGTCTATTACGATCAATTGAGCACGCCTCTGAATATGGTTGGCGATGAAGAAGTTTTGTACCTTCAGTTCCAAGGGTGCGCTGAAGCCGGCCTGTGCTACCCACCTACCTGGGTTGGATTCGATATCGACCGCAGCATCGGTGCTGTTGGTTACCGAGGCCAACTTCCTAGCGGACCAGAGATTGTTGCACTAGGCGCAACCTCTTCAAACTCCGGCTCAAATGCACAAGCTGATGGCCTGCCTACCTTCAAGATAGGTGTTTTTGCGGGGCTGCTCGTTCTACTTGGCGCCACGATTTACGTCTACAGGAAAGCCTCCTGACTTAAGGCAAGGCAGCCTGCACGTGGAACCGAAACGCTAGGACCATGCACCACCATTCCCGACACCTCGCTTCATTCGTTGCTTTGGCTCGGATTTTAATTCTGGCTATATTCGTTGCAGCTTGCTCCGTTATCAATGAAGAACAGTGTCTTCAGGGAGACTGGCATTACATAGGCTACGCAGACGGCGAACGCGGCTTTTATCCAAACGCCCGACTTACGGAAATCTCAGAGGGCTGTTCTGCCTATGGCATATCGCCAGACAACCAAGTCTACCGAGACGGTCACCAGCTTGGATTAAGGCGCTATTGCACCGCCGCCAACGGATACTTACTTGGTGAAGATGGCAAGGCGATCTCCGATCTCTGTCCTTCAGATTTACGACCTGCTTTTCTGCAAAACTATCTGGCAGGCCTAACGCTTCGAATGCAGAACCAGAGTGCCAAGCTAAACGAGTACGCAACAACCTTTACCTTCTTTGAAGCGGAGTACAACCGGCTGCTCAGATCGAACATAGCTGAAGACGAGCTGGACGAGGCCAGAGACAGGGTGAGGTACGCCAGATGGATGATGGAGTACTACAAATTTGTGCTCAACAATACGCAAAGTAAGATCGACGCCTGGTCGCTCCAGCTCAATTAAGCCTTTACCGGACAAAGTTTATCTCGGGCTTAAATGGCGCTAATTGCTTTGGCACATTGCAATTTTTAGCCAATTTAGTTTTACTCCAAACCCCTTTATTACAGCTTCTATCATTCAGATGGCAAAGATTCTCGTATTGCACGGCCCCAATCTAAATCTCCTGGGAACTCGCGAACCTGGGGTGTACGGTGCCCAAAGCCTTGAAGATATCAATCAGCAACTCAGCCAGGCCGCAGAGACCGCTGGTCACGAGCTTGTCAGCTTCCAGAGTAATGCTGAACACGAGTTGGTGGACAAGATCCAACAGGCTCGAGATGAGGTGGATTTCATCCTAATTAATCCCGCCGCTTTTACTCACACCAGCGTGGCAATGAGAGACGCAATGGCAGCGGTAGCTATCCCATTTATTGAAGTGCATATCTCCAATGTGCATCGACGTGAAGAATTCAGACACCTCTCTTATTTCTCTGGATTGGCAGAAGCTGTCATCTGCGGGCTTGGGCCCGATGGCTATAACTACGCTTTAGATCACGCTATCAAACAGCTCGACGGGAAGGATTAGCAGTTAATGGATATTAGAAAAATAAAAAAACTCATTGAGGTATTGGAAGAATCCAACATCGGCGAAATCGAAATTCGTGAGGGTGACGAGTCGGTGCGACTGACCCGCGCCAGCAGTGATAGTGTCCCATTCCGGGCCGGCGACGATGCACAATCCAAGGCTGCTGCTAAAGATAAGCCCAAGTAGTAAATCACTTTGTCCTGGCTAGAACTGCGCATTGAAGCGACGGCGCAAAACAGTTCTGCGATTGAAGAAGTTCTCTTCTATATCGGCGCGCTTTCAGTAACCACCCTAGACGCCAAAGATTCCCCAATTTACGAGCCCGATCCAGATCATCCGCCTATCTGGCCCGAGCCTATTCTGGTGGGTCTATTCGATAGTGATGTGGATCAACAGGCCAGTATGAAGATGTTGCTTGAATACTCGGAGCTCGATGCTGAACAATGCCGCTGGGAAATACTGGAGGATCGAGTCTGGGAAACTGAGTGGATGCAGCATTTCAAACCACTGCATTTTGGTGACAACTTTTGGGTCTTTTCTAAACCCGTCTCCGAATCGACGGCAGAGAAAGAAGCAACCACCTTGCTGTTAGACCCAGGTCTGGCTTTCGGAACCGGTACCCACCCCACTACCGCTATGTGCCTGGAGTGGATAGTTGAGACCAACTGCGCGGGCAAGACTCTGATCGATTACGGTTGCGGCTCCGGCCTACTCGGAGTTGCCGGATTAATGCGCGGCGCCGAATCGGCATCCTTTGTTGATATTGATCCGCAGGCACTACTGGCGACGCGTCAAAATCTGCAGCGGAACCAACTGGATCCTGAGCAGTTCGAAATATGTCCCCCGGAAGTATTTAGTGCTCAGGCAGCAGATATATTGGTGGCGAACATTCTCTCCGGCCCTCTGGTTGACCTTTCAAGCAGTTTCGAAAAACTGGTAAAACCCGGTGGCCTACTCTGCCTTTCAGGCATTCTTTTCAGTCAGGAAACAGAAATTCTGCAAAGTTATGAATCCGGCTTTAATGATTTAAAGGTTCAACGCAGCGGCGATTGGCTTAGAATCACGGGTAGCAAAAATTAACCCGGCTGCTACGCCAATCATGCAGAGATAACCAAAGACTTGAGCGAATACGGATCAGTAACCCAGTGCCCGCACTGCAAAACGTCCTTTCATGTCGGCCCGATTCAACTTGAGGCGGCACAGGGGCATGTGCGCTGTGGCGGCTGTCTAAAGGTTTTTGACGCCAACAAACACTTCTTAATTGAACAAAAGCCCCTCTTTAGCGGAGCTGCTGAAGAGCCTGTAATTGAAGACGAAATCAGCATTATTCCCGGCGCGCTAGATGAAGATGATGCAGACTTGATGCCCCCTGCAGAGGAGGCCAAGGATGCGTTTATCGACGAGCCGGCAGAAGAGCAAACAGAAGCGCAGGTCGAAGAGCAGACAGAAGATCAAGTTGAAGAGCAGGAGGAATTCTCCGACCAAGAGCTTGATGAGCCACTAGGCCTCTCTGAGGAAGACAAACCAACGGAGTCTATCGAGGAAGAAGATCCGGAAGATCTGCTGCAGAAGCAGGATGAAGTCCCGGAAGCGGATGACAATATTGAGCAAGTCGAAGAAGAGGACTTGGATGAAGAGCTAGGGAAAACAGATTCTAGATTCACTGATATTGAGGAAGTTACCGAGGCTGAGATTGAAGCTGCGAGAGACGAGATTATTCCCGAAACCCTCAAGCCTGCCGACGAGGGCGATGAGGCGATCGACCATATCCTCGACGAAGCTTTCGATGATCTTGAAGAAAATTTAGCAGCTGACCAACCGCGGGAAGAAGCACCGGAACAAGAGATTCAGTCAGAGCAAGATTGGCAACCATTGATTGCAGAGCGGACCGGAGCAAAAGCGGAAGAGCCTGAATTTTTCGGCCAATCCGAGATCGATGAAGAAGAGCAATTAGCCGAGCAGTTGTTTGTTGATTCCAAAAAGCGTCGTGCCACTAAAAAGCTGCGCGCGCCCTGGGTTGCCGGAGCGACGCTTCTCTTTGTCGCACTCTTCGCACAGAGCATGTATTGGCAACCAAACAGCTTGAGACAATACGACTTCTACAATCAGGTCTCCTTGAACTACTGCGCCCTACTGCCCTGCCGCGAGCAGATCTTGCAGGACTTATCCCAGCTTTATATCACTGGCTTGGTGCGGCCTTCAGACGAATACAACAACGCTCTGAGTGTTCAGGTAGAACTGCGGAATCGTGCCGATCAGGCTCAGCAATTTCCTCATATTGAGCTTGCCTTTACCGATTTGCGCGGACAAAAAATCTCCCTACGGCGGTTTAGCCCCTTGGAATATTTGCGCGCAGAAACTGCCGGTAGAACCGTTCTAGAACCTTTCCAACGCGTTCAAATCGAGATGGAACTCTACGATCCGGGTGCTTCGGCGATCAGCTACGAATTTAATCTTTTGTATCTGAACTAAAAGCTCACTGGAACCGTCTTTTTGAATTGACCTACAGCGGGTCTGGCGTAGAATTACCAGCCCTTTTACGCAGTTACTTCTAACCGGAATTCATGCACTTCCATATCGGTCCACACAAAATTGCTGCCCCTGTGATACTGGCGCCGATGGCAGGCATTACCGATCTTCCGATGCGTCACGCGGCACGGAGCTGGGGTGCGGCTTTGACCTATTCGGAAATGCTCACGGCAGAGACACGCCTGTGGAACAGCAAGAAATCTCTAACCCGACTTCCTCAAGCCGAAGATCCATTGCCTCGCCCGGTTCAAATTGCGGGTTACGATGCACAGATGATGGCTGATGCTGCCATCGCCTGTGAGCAAATGGGCGCCGGAATTATCGACATCAACATGGGCTGCCCGGCTAAAAAAGTATGTAAGCGCGCTGCAGGTAGCGCTCTGCTTCAGGATGAAGAACTGGTCGAACAAATCCTCAAAGCTGTGGTTGATGCTGTCTCCGTTCCAGTGACGCTGAAAACACGCACCGGCTGGAGTGCTGAAAACAAAAACGGTGTTCGAATCGGCCGTATTGCTCAGGACTCAGGTATTGCCGCCTTAACCGTTCATGGCCGCACCAGAGCTTGTAAGTTTTCCGGCTTTGCTGAGTACGACACCATTGCCGAAATCGTAAGCGCTCTAGATATTCCGGTGATCGCTAACGGCGATATTCAATCACCTGAACAGGCACAAGAAATTCTGCAATACACCGGCGCCTCAGCCCTGATGATAGGTCGAGCCGCCTTAGGCCAGCCCTGGGTATTCCAGAGAATTCGTAGCTACCTTGAATCGGGCAAAGAAAGCCCGACACCAAGTTTTCAGGAAAGGTACCAAACCATGCGCCAGCATCTTGAAGATATCCATAAGGTCTATGGCGAGGTTCAAGGTGTGCGAATTGCTCGAAAACATATGGGTTGGTATTTTCAACATATGGATGCCAAATCCACCTGGGGTAAAGCCTTTAATCAATTAGACACGGTTGAGGACCAATACCAACTCCTCGACTCCATCGGTGAAAACTCTCCAATCATTTCAAAGATCGCTGCATGACCAATAAAAATAAACAGGCGCCGCTTGCCGATACAAAGTCCCTTACAACTAAAAAACCAAGTGCAAAGAAAAAAGGCAAAAAGAAGAGCAAGAAAACCGCAGACATGTCGCTTTCAGAATGCGTCACCCTTAGCCTCGAAGGCTACTTTGATCATTTGGGGGACGAGCGCCCCACAAATCTGTTCGATTTTGTGATGAAAGAAGTTGAAGCCCCCATGCTGAAATTGGTGATGGAGCGAACCTCAAACAACCAAAGCCAGACCGCTGAAATTCTCGGTCTTAACCGTGGCACCCTTAGAAAAAAACTCAAACAATATGACCTCCTTTAAAAAATCTGAACTAAAACCTATTCGCCGCGCGCTTATTAGCGTTTCTGATAAATCTGGAATTGAAGACTTTGCAAGAAAACTGACTGATCTAGGTGTTGAACTGCTTTCAACGGGAGGAACCTACAAGCTTCTGCAGCAAGCGGGAATTACCGTCACAGAGGTTTCAGATTACACCGGCTTCCCGGAAATGATGGACGGGCGAGTAAAGACCCTGCATCCCAAAGTTCACGGCGGCATATTGGGTCGGCGCGGAACCGATGACCAGATCATGCAGGAACACAATATCGAGCCCATTGATCTGGTGATCGTTAACCTCTATCCCTTTGAAGCGACTGTCGCCAAACCAGACTGTAGCCTGGATGATGCAGTAGAAAATATTGATATTGGTGGCCCCACCATGGTTCGCGCCGCTGCAAAAAACCACAGAGATGTCACCATTGTTGTGAACGCTTCCGACTACAGCCGAATTCTCGAAGAGCTAAATGAACAGAGTGGGCAACTTAGCTACGAAACCCGATTCGATTTAGCTATCCGCGCCTATGAGCATACATCGGCTTATGATGGTGCCATCGCCAACCACTTTGGCAAATTGGTCCCTGGAGGAAGCGAAAGATATTCGCGCACCTTTAACCTGCAGCTGCATAAAGGTGACGACCTCCGTTACGGCGAAAACCCACATCAAAGTTCAGCTTTCTATCGCGAGCAAAGCCCGGCGGAAGCCTGTATTGCAACCGCCCAGCAATTGCAGGGCAAAGAGCTTTCTTACAACAATATTGCCGATACTGATGCGGCGCTGGAATGTGTAAAACAGTTCGACGAGCCCGCCTGCGTAATCGTCAAGCATGCAAACCCCTGCGGAGTCGCATTGTCTTCTTCCATTGGTGAAGCTTACGAACGCGCCTTTGCTACCGACCCAGAATCAGCTTTCGGCGGCATTATTGCCTTCAACCGGGAGCTGGATGTAGAGACGGCCCAGCGTATAGTCGACAAACAATTTGTCGAAGTCATTATCGCGCCCAGCGTCAGTGAGGCCGCTCTGGAAGTCACTGCAGCAAAGAAAAACGTTCGCGTCTTGAGCTGTGGTCAATGGCAGACAGAAAGCACCGGCTTCGAGTATAAGAAGGTCACTGGGGGAATGCTTATTCAGGACCGGGATACGGGAATAATCGGCGAGTCTGATTTAAAAGTGGTTAGCGCCCTTAAGCCTACCGAGGAACAAATTCGTGATGCGCTCTTCACCTGGAAAGTTGCCAAATACGTCAAATCTAACGCCATCGTCTATGGCAAGGCAATGCAAACCATTGGAGTCGGCGCCGGCCAAATGAGCCGCGTGAATTCCGCCCGAATCGCTGTCATCAAAGCCGAGCACGCTGGCCTCGAAGTTGCTGGTTCGGTCATGGCTTCCGATGCCTTCTTCCCATTTCGCGACGGAATAGACAATGCCGCAGCTGCGGGAGTTGCTTGTGTAATACAACCCGGCGGCTCTATTCGAGACGACGAAGTTATCGCCGCAGCAGATGAACACAATCTGGCGATGATCTTTACCGGCATGAGGCATTTTCGGCACTAGCCAGTTGCAACAGACCCTTAAGTGGGTCTGTGCAATAATCTTGGTGATCGGAAACCACCATTAGAGGGGAAATCTGTGACTGTTGAAACCATCAAGGATATTCTCGATTGGACGCGCAATCTGCATGTCCAATTAGAAGAGATTTATCGAACCACCTCGGATGAAACTGATAGCGAGCGAACCAAGATGCTGCTTAGCTATGTGGCCGATCATGAAGCCAAGCTAGCGGAAGCGATTGAGCATTACGAGAAGGATGCTACGGTGAACATGATAGATACCTGGGTTCAGGACTACATCATGAAGAATCCCTTTATGCAGGGCATGATGACCAGCTTAAAGTTTGCCGGTATGAGTGGTGATGAAATTCTAAATGCCACGGTTTCCTCGCATCAGCACCTGATTAATCTCTACAAAGACCTGGCGGAATCGGCTCAGACGAAGCAGCTGCAAGAACTCTTTGAGAATATGCAGTCACTGGAGATGCACGAATTGATGCGCATGGTGCATACCACCGAAAGATTTAACGACCTTTAAAAAGAACTAAACATGAATATTCTCGTAATCGGCTCGGGCGGGCGTGAACACGCTCTCGCCTGGAAAGCCTCCCAAAATCCCGATGTGGAAACTGTCTATGTAGCTCCCGGTAACGCCGGAACAGCATCCGAAACCAAGCTCAGCAATGTTGATATTGGAGTCAGCGATTTTGACGCACAGATCGAGTTTGCCAAAAACAACGGAGTCCAACTGACCATAGTTGGCCCTGAGGTGCCTCTGGTGGAAGGCATAGTGGATAGATTTGAATCCGAAGGTCTGAGGTGTTTTGGCCCTTCTGCGAAGGCTGCCCAGCTGGAAGGTTCAAAAGCTTTCACTAAGGATTTTTTGGCTCGCCATGATATTCCCACTGGCTTCTATCAGACATTCACCGAAGTGGAACCGGCTTTGGCCTACATTCAAGAAAATGGTGCCCCCATTGTTGTGAAGGCGGACGGTCTCGCAGCAGGCAAAGGCGTGATTGTTGCTGAAACCAACGAACAGGCCGAAGAAGCCGTGCGCGACATGCTTTCTGGCAACGCCTTTGGAGATGCAGGATGTCGCGTGGTAATTGAAGAGTTTCTTCCCGGCGAGGAAGCCAGCTTTATTGTTATTGTCGATGGAAAGAATGTTCTTCCCATGGCTACCAGTCAGGATCACAAGCGCATAGGTGAAGGCGATACCGGGCCTAACACTGGTGGCATGGGTGCCTACTCTCCAGCTCCAGTTGTTACTGCAGAGATCCACAATCGCATTATGGACGAGGTGATCCATCCTACTGTTGCAGGAATGGCTGCGGAGGGCATGCCCTATACAGGTTTCCTCTACGCTGGCCTGATGATTACTCCAGAGGGTGAGCCTAAGGTGATTGAATACAACTGTCGATTTGGTGACCCCGAGACTCAGCCCATTATGATGCGATTGCAGTCCGACTTGGTTGAGCTCTGCAATGCGGCCATTGATGGATCCTTGGACAGCGCCATTGCTGAATGGGACTCCCGAGCAGCAGTAGGTGTGGTGCTAGCGGCTGGCGGCTACCCTGCCAGCTACGACAAAGGCATGGTCATCACTGGACTAGATCAAACACATTCAGAAGATAAAAAAACCTTCCACGCTGGAACTGCTGACAAAGACGGAGATATCGTCACCGCCGGGGGGCGTGTCCTTTGCGCCACCGCGCTGGGCGAAGATGTCTCCACTGCTCAGGCTAAAGCCTATGAACTAGCTGACACAATCAAGTGGAAAGATATGGTAATGCGCAGGGACATTGCTTGGCGAGCTATCAACCGCTAGAATCCGCGCCCTCTCTTAAGGAGATCGTTGAACCGATCAATTTTAGAGATAAATCCTGAGGGGTGGCCTTTTAAACAAGGTCTGAGAATTCGGCGTTATCGATAAACCCTTTGAACCTGATCCGGTTAGCACCGGCGTAGGAATAGGAATTTCACGATCCTCCCTATAGCAACGCAACCGGTTCTTATACCTCTGAGTATTAGGACCCTTAATGAAATCACACTCTATTAAATTGTTGGCTGTTTCAGCCGTTCTTTTAGCCCTCGCGAATAGCGCAGGCGCACAGGTTTACTTCGAAGAAATTATCGTTCAGGCCGAATTCCGTCCGGTGAATCTGATGGAAACGCCTAACAGCGTGAGCCTGATCACTGACGAAGAAATCGCCAACCGAAGCGCTAACTTTCTCACCGAAATTTTGGCCAAGGCTCCGAACTTAAATTATTCTTCCGGCGCATCCCGTGGACGATTTTTTCAAATTCGCGGCATCGGCGAACGCAGCCAATTTGTTGACCCGCTCAATCCAGGAGTTGGCTTGATGATCGATGGCATTGACTACAGCACTCTCGGTGCCGCCGCCAGCCTATTCGATATCAATCAGGTGGAAATTCTTCGCGGCCCCCAGGGAACTCTCTTTGGTGCAAATGCGCTGGCAGGCATGATCAACATTGCATCTAATGATCCCACTGACACTCGAGAAACCATCTTCACCGCTGGCATCGGTGACATTTCTGGGAATGAAGGCGGAGCCGACAGCTCGAATCTCGGGTTAGTGCTAAGTGGACCTCTGTCAGATAGCACCAAGGGGCGCTTAGCCATTCAGCAAAATAAAAGCGATGGCTTTGTAGAAAATATCTATTTGGATCGTGACGACACACAAAACATCGATGAGTTAACTTTGCGAGGCAAGCTGGATTGGCAGGTTTCTGACGATTTGCATATCGACTTCACCGCATTGAAGCTGGATATCGACAACGGCTATGACAGTTTTACGCTGGATAATCTGAGAGAAACTATCTCGGACGAACCAGGCACAGATGCATTGGACTCCTTTGCTTTGTCGACCCAACTGACCTACGAAATTTCCAACGGACACGAACTAGAGGCGCTCTTCTCAACTGCACAATCGGAATCTGAATACAGTTACGACGAAGATTGGACTAATCCCGATATCTGCACAGGCACTCCCTGCGAAGGCTGGGAGTATTCGAGTTTTGACGAATACCTGAGAGACACCACTACCAATAGTCTGGATGTCCGAATGATCTCGGATGTTTCCATCAATCAAATTGGCTGGGTTGCCGGTTTCTACATCAAAGATCAGCAAGCGGATCTAACTCGAAACTACACCTATGATCCCCAGTTCACCAGTGAATACGAGTCGCGGAATACATCGATCTACAGCGAACTCACACTTCCAACTGCATCAAATGCCACCCAGATTCGGGCCGGATTTAGAGTTGAGAACTTTAGCGCCGATTACAACGACAACCTGGCTCAGCGGACGGATTCCGACGAATCATTGGTTGGCAGCCATCTAACCTATGAAGCAAAAATCGGAACGGAACACTTCACCTATGTCCGTATCGCACGTGGCTACAAGACAGGTGGCGTGAACGTATCTCAAGGCGCGGTGATTCCTCTTGAATATGACACCGAGACTCTGTGGAACTACGAATTTGGACTCAAAAGCGCTCGGGATTCCGGCCTCAATAGCCAGCTGGCTTTGTTTTATCAGGACCGCCGTGATGCTCAGGTCAGACAATCTTTTGTTGAATGCCCCGCACTAGGTGCCTGCTCTTTTGAAGATTACGTGGAGAATGCTGCAGAAGCCCATAGTTTAGGACTAGAAGCTGAATTCTATATGCCAGTAAACGACCGATTTAACCTCAGTGCTAGTCTCGGTATTATGAAAACGGAATTCGATAATTACCTTAGTTTCAGTCACATCAACGCAGAAGATATTGGTGGCGAAGTGGTTCCCTACGACATGTCTGGAGAACCTTTAGCGCACTCACCTGAATATCAGTTTAGCCTTAGCGGCGACATTATCTTGACCCAGAACTTAAACCTCTGGGTATCGGTGGATGCTAAAGACGAGTTTCGTTTTTCTAATCGCCACTTAGCCACCGCTGAAGCTCATGCATTGGTCAATGCACGTCTGGTGTGGGATGCGACGGACACCATTCAAATCGCCTTATGGGGCAAAAACCTGGGCAATGAAACCTACACAACACGAGGCTTTGGCTCATTTCCCAATGATCCCCGAGACTTTTATTCAACTAATGGGCCCTACTTCCAATTCGGCGAACCTCGAGAGGTTGGCTTGAGCGTCGAATACCGTTTATAAGCTGGACATCAAGAGGAGATACCAAGCATGAGAATTTCTGTAGAAATGAGTCTGTACCCGCTGCAGACGGAATATGTCAGCGAAATCCTCGGGTTTCTTGAAGAGCTGAACAAGGTGGAAGGCCTTAGCGTTAAAACCAATACCATGAGCACCCAGGTATTCGGCGAATACGATTTGGTGATGTCTTCTATCGCTAGGTGCTTAAAGGTGCCCTTTGAGTCTGGTGTACCCATGTCTCTCGTGACCAAAATTCTCAATCTGGATCGTGAACATTCAGTCTTGAACGAATGATAGAAAGCACTAGATGAATAGTTCGAGTAAGCCTCTAAATCTCCATTTTGATTTTGTTTGATCTTATTCTCGCTCGTCCCTGGGAGGCAGCTGCTGTCTCCTTGGGGATTGCCTATGTGATTCTGGCGGCACGAGAGAATATTTGGTGCTGGCCGGCCGCCCTGATATCTACGGCTATCTTTTCCTGGCTATTCTGGGATGTCAGTCTGCTGATGGAGTCGGTGCTGAATGTCTATTATCTCGGTATGGCGATTTACGGCTGGTGGTCCTGGTCTAACACCAACTCCCATCAGGCTAAGGAAATTCATTCCTGGTCTGTCAAAAGACATGCCCTTTGTATCGGTTCTATTTTTGCCTTGGCTATCGTCTCTGGACTGCTCTTAAGTCGCTACACAGGTGCCGCATTACCTTTTCTGGATTCCTTGACGACCTGGGCCGCTGTTATCACCACCTATATGGTGGCGCAAAAGGTATTGGAGAACTGGCTCTACTGGATAGTGATCGACGCCATCTCGATCTACCTTTATATAGACCGGGAGTTGTATCTGACGGCACTACTATTTTTTAGCTATGTATTTATCGCCGCATACGGTTGGTACAGTTGGAAAAAGCTGCTTCAAAAACAGGCAACTCATGTCGCCCATTGAGGCGCTAATTCAGCGCAGCCAAAAAGATGGCTACTTCACCGAGGGTGAAATAGTTATTGAAGGCCAAATAAAGAGCGGAACAGTAAATCAATGCTGGAAACTTAAGTCTGGCGAATACCAGTATTTGGCGCGGATGAGCCGTGAACTGCCGGCACAATTCCTTACCAATTGGATTTCAGAAATTGAGCTAAACCGAAGGGCAGCAAAAATTGGAGTCGCGGCTGAACCAGTTTGGTTGGATGCCAACTCCCTATCCGCCATCTACCCTTGGTGTGGTGATCCAGTTAGAAAAGAAGTCCTTTCACACTCTCTTCTATCGAGGTTAGGAGAAATTCTCTCTCGCCTACACAGCCTGGATTCTTCGGCAAAAAAAATCGGCTATCGGCAAACGATAGAGAGTTATCTGAATATTATTCAGCCTCAGGAACATCCTAGGGAGCTTTTGAGGCTTGCTGATCATTGGGATCAATACTCAGCGCTGGTGTTTTGCCACCACGACCTTAATCCGGGGAATATTCTTTGGGACGGCAATAAACTCAGACTCATTGACTGGGAATATGCACGCACAGCTCACCCACTTTTCGATTTGGCATCCCTTTCCCACCATTATGATCTATCAGACGAGGATCTAGAGCATCTGCTCAATCACTACACGCCCGACCAATACTCAATAGAAGAGGTACGACTGGGTGAAGATATGGTGAAGGGGCTCGAACAGCTTTGGCTTAGTGCAGCCAGTTCAAGCATCGGAAATTAGTCGAATCCTGTTAGAATCTGCCTATGCAAAACGACAACGCAAACAGAAGCTACAACCGGACAGATCAACTGGTTGAGTGCGCCAACAACGCCTTGTTAACTCTCTTCGCTCGCCCTGAGGGAGGGCGTCCTTCGCCTGCGAATACCCTTGACGAGCCCCTACTAAATGAAGAAGAGCGGAAACGCTCAGCCAGCCTGATGCGGGTAAACCACACGGGCGAGGTATGTGCCCAAGCGCTTTATCAGGGTCAGGCATTGACGGCAAAACTGCCGGAAATCCGCGAGGAAATGGAAGTTGCCGCCGCCGAAGAGATCGATCACCTAGATTGGTGCAACAAGCGCCTGGAAGAGTTGGACAGTCGCCCAAGCCTTCTCAACCCCTTTTTCTATGCCGGATCATTTGCCATCGGTGCAGTCGCTGGTGCTATTTCAGACCGGATATCTTTGGGCTTTGTCGCTGCTACGGAAGATCAGGTCTGCCAGCATCTGGAAGACCACCTAGGACGATTACCCAACTCAGACAGCAAAAGCCGCGCTATCGTCGAACAAATGCACGAAGATGAGGCGAGACATCAAGATGCCGCAATGGCGGCTGGGGGCATAGAGTTTCCCGAACCCGTCAAAAAGCTAATGACCAAGGTATCTTTTCTCATGACGGAAACCACTTCTCGCATTTAACTTCCATCTATACCAATAACTCTCAACTACATTAGGAATTAAAAAATGAGTACAGCAACTGCACGACATATTCTTGTGGACAGTGAAGAACAATGCCTCGATCTGAAGTCTCAGATTGAAGGCGGCGCAGATTTCGGAGAGCTGGCGCAACAGCACTCTAGCTGCCCTTCAGGTCGTAGCGGCGGTGATTTGGGTTCCTTTGGCCCCGGTATGATGGTTAAGGAATTTGACGAAGTCGTTTTTTCTGCTGATCTGAATACCGTTCAAGGACCTGTCAAAACTCAATTTGGCTACCACCTTTTGGAGGTCACCAGCCGCACATAGCGCGGTCAAATAGATATGTCTGAATGGCATCTCTATTTAATTCGAACCGGTACCGGAGCACTCTATACCGGTATCAGTAACGACGTAGGCAAAAGGCTTGAGGCACACCGCCTCGGCCGCGGTTCTAAGTTCCTCAGGGCTCAGGAATCCTTTGATTTGGTATACCAATGTCCCATAGGCGACCGTTCACTCGCTTCGAAGGCTGAGTACCGCCTGAAGCAGCTAGATAAAGTTGATAAAGAACAGATCGTTAAACAATCTCACAACAGAGCACAACTTCTGCAAAAGCTTGGAATAGAGGAAGAAATACACTAGATTGCTTGTATCGAAAGCTATTGTTTAGGGGGATTTATGGATAACAAACTGGTTCTTATTATTCTTTCCGTTTTACTGCCACCAGTTGCGGTATTTTTAAAATCTGGTGCAGGCAAAGACCTTGCTATCAATATCGTGCTCTGCCTCTTGATGTGGCTGCCTGGCGTGGCTCATGCCCTTTGGCTAAATGTGAAGTAGCAGAACAGGGTCAAATTAAGCCCATAAAAAAAGGCCAGCATATCGCTGGCCTTTTTTATGGTTGGTTTGAATTACAGACCAACTACATTTTCTGCTTGTGGGCCTTTTTTGCCCTGGCCGATAGTGAATTCCACTTTCTGACCTTCAGCGAGGGTTTTGAAACCATCACCAAGAATACTTGAGAAATGAACAAAAACGTCCTGTCCATCTTCTTGAGAGATAAAGCCGAAGCCCTTTGATTCGTTAAAGAACTTAACTGTTCCCGTAACCTTGTCTGACATAATGCTGTCCTGTTAAAAATTAAGAGTATTGCTGAAAATTGGTATGACTTAAGAATTCCAGGACGAGCTATAACTTAAAACTTCGAAACACTGATCTCAGAAGCCGATTTTCTGGCAATCCCGACTATACAAGGATGCCTACCCCCGTCAACAGTTAAAATTCAAAAACCCCATGGAAAACCGCATCTTGCACCATTAAGCGGCACGAAATGCAGCCATTTGAACCTTTAGTGTCAGGTCAGTTGCAGTTTTATGAAAGCCTTATTTAACCGTGATGCAGGTACAGGGGGACTCATGCGCTACTTTTTTGGAAACACTGCCGAGGAACATTCCCGATAGATTCCCCAAGCCTCGGCTTCCAATAACAATCATGTCGGCATTGGCGTCTTCCGCATAAGCCACAATTGCCTTACCAGGGTCACCTTTCAGAATCTTCTTACTGATACTAGTTGCACCTAAATCTTTGCAAATGCTCTCAGCTTTATCCAAGACCTCCTTGCCGTATTTTTCCAGGCTTAGGTCATCCATATCTGCTGGCACAGGTATGGTGCTCATGGAAAAAACGTCTTCAACAACAAAAGGCTCTATAACGTAAGCAATCTTAAGCTCTGCCGGATAATGCAGTGCGAGATCCACAGAAAAATCCAAGGCCTTCTTCGATTGGTCGGACCCATCTACAGGCACAACTATAGTCTTTGACATAAGGCTCTCCTCTAAGACAATTGTTTCGGCTTCGATAACAATTTATCTCCCCCTGTCCAAAAGCGTATTGATAGAAATCAATATCACTGCCGATATAGGATCGTTGGCTGAGCGAATTAATTTAAAGGGTTTTTCGAAATACCAAGGCGTCTTCTACAAGACCATTGTTTAGCCGATAGTAGTCTTTACGTTCGGCAACCTGTTCGAACAGGAGCTTTTTGTAGAGATTAATCGCAGGTATGTTGGATCGCCGAACTTCGAGAAAACACTGTTGTGTATTGTCCGGCAAGAGCTCGAGACATGCCTCGAGAAAGTCCTCGCCAACACCTAGTCCCTGAAATAGCTGAGAAACACCTATATTGAGCAATTCTGCGTCCTCCCCAGTAGATATTAGACTGGCAAAGGCCACCACTTCAGAATCCTGCTCAATATTGAGAACTACCCAATTTTGGTACAACGGCTGCTCACAACAGCTTTGCCACTGCTCAACAGACCAAGGGGAAGGATTAATCGATTGATGAACTACCGCTACCTGGGGTAAATGTTTTGGCTGCATCCGATCTAACTGGAAATTGGGCCGAATCAACTTTGTCACCACAGAAAGCCCGCTCTAGGAACCAGCTAGGTCTCGAATATTCTGCCAGGTGAGAGATTTAGACTTGGGATCAGCAAGCATATCTTCAAGGGAAGGTACCAACCGAAATTCGCTAATCTTTCCCACACCAGGAAGAACCTTACCGATTAGCTGCTGATAGCCACCCTCAAGATTAGGGAATTGACTCAAGGATTGTTCGCCGAAAAGAATGAGCTTCAAACCAGATCCCGTCTGCTCTGACCGGCCTTGAACAAAGCTTGATAGAAATTGCTGGGTTTCTATCTCAGTCGTCTTTTGTGCATCAGTGAGAGGCCATTTGCCCGAGCCTCCTTGCAGATTAGAAGGTCTTAGACTAGCCGCAATGGCTTGAAGCAATCGAGCGTGCTGATCAGTGGGTTGATCAATCTGCACACTCAACATAAGGCTGGAGTCGGTTTGCTGCCAAAGGAAGTGCAGTGGCTCAATTGCAATCCCAATATCCGCAGGCTCCTCCTCTAGGAGCGAATCATCCTTAACTTGCTGCCCGGCCACTTCCACTTCTGGCTCTGCCTTCAGTATATCTTCGGATTTGAGCGGCGAAGATTTAGCTACCATTTCTGAGCTAGAAGGCGCCTCCTCAGCGTCCTCGGTGATAACTTCTGACTCAAACCCAAGGGCGTCAGCTTCCATATCAGACGCTGGACGCTGGACGTAGATATCCACGCCCATTGCCCGCAAGTATTCTGACTGGTGCTTTTGTCTTTCCATCAAAACTGAGCTTAGACGCCTTCTCTCTGAGGATGCGCACTAGAATCTGATTGCATCAGATTAAGCGCATCAATATAGGCCTTGGCAGAAGCCAACAGAATGTCGGTATCCGCACCAGTTCCATTAACAATGCGCCCATCTTTCTCAAGACGAACCGTCACCTCACCCTGGGCCTCAGTACCCTGAGTAACGGCATTTACCGAGTAAAGCTCCAAATTCGTATCCGACTTTGCCACCTGTTCGATTGCCTTAAAGATCGCATCAACCGCACCATCTCCTTCGGACTCGATTTGCGATTCAATTTCGCCTCGCATCAACCGAATACTCGCCCGTGGTGCTCGGCCACTGCCGGTACTTACCTCGAGAGAAACCAAGCTAAAGGCGTCGGCGCTATCCTCAGTTCGTGACTGACTTACCAAAATCTGTAGGTCTGCGTCATAGATCTCGTGTTTCTTGTCCGCCAATTCTTTAAAGCGCACAAATGCTGCATCCAATTCTTCTTGATCAGCAAAGACGATACCCAATTCTTCAAAGCGCGCTTTTACGGCGGCTCGGCCAGAATGTTTACCCAACACCAATCGATTGGCATTCCAGCCGACGTCTTCGGCTCGCATAATTTCGTATGTTTCGCGATGTTTCAGCACGCCATCCTGGTGAATTCCGGATTCATGGGCAAAGGCATTTACGCCGACAATGGCTTTATTTGGCTGTACCGGAAAACCAGTAATGCTCGAAACCAAGCGCGACGCAGGAACTATCTGAGTGGCATCGATACTGGTTTCCACATCATAAATATCGGCACGGGTACGGACGGCCATCACTACTTCTTCCAGAGAAGCGTTACCAGCACGCTCTCCCAGTCCATTAATGGTGCATTCAATTTGACGCGCACCGCCTTGAACAGCAGCCAGCGAGTTGGCCACCGCCAAGCCCAGATCATTGTGGCAATGAACCGAAAATATCGCCTGGTCAGAATTGGGTACCGCTTCGATCAATCGGCGGATTAAATCTCCATATTCTTCGGGTTCGCCATAGCCGACTGTATCCGGGACATTGATAGTGCTCGCTCCAGCCTTGATCGCTGCCTCAGTAATTCGGCAGGCGAAGTCGAATTCAGATCGACTGCCATCTTCAAGGGAAAATTCGACATCGTCGCAAAGACTGCGTGCCAATTTCACTGAATCAATCGCGCGTTCCAGAACTTTCTCAGGCTCCATCTGCAATTTGTACTTCATGTGGATAGGAGAAGTGGCAATGAAAGTATGAATACGCCCGGCATTCGCTCCAGCGATCGCTTCGCCAGCTCGGCGAATATCTTTCTCAGTAGCTCGAGCCAAACTGGCGACTCTGCTGTCGACAATATTGTCGGCAACCAACTTAACCCCCTCAAAATCTCCGGGGCTTGCGATGGCAAAACCTGCCTCGATCACATCAACCTTAAGCTTTTCGAGAAGCTTGGCGACCCGCAACTTTTCACTTTTTGTCATGGACGCGCCGGGGCTCTGCTCGCCGTCGCGCAAGGTTGTATCAAATATAACTAATTTATCTTTGCTCATTTTCTTGTTCAGCTATTTTAGGCAGCCCAATGCTGCAAATAGTAACGCTCCCACAGATTAATGGGGCACTCGGAGATAATTTATTTGTATAAGAAGTATCTGCCCTAAGGCAGGAGGAGCAGGGCAAGAGCAAACCCGCCAAGAACTGGCGCTGTGGGAAGAGAAAAATGTGTTGTTGCTCTGTACATGGGAGGAATTCTACACAGAATCCTTCTGCTGTCTAGCTATGCTCCGAATAGACTATCTCTATAGAGTCACAAATTAGTTTTGAAAAAACTGGGAAAGAGCCTTTTTGGCCTCTTCAGACTGCAATGCCGCCAGAAACCCAACCGCTTCCTCATCAATTCTTTGATGCAATTTCTCAGTATCGCCCTGCAACATCTTTTTCGAAGCAGCCAATGCCTTAGCCGGCTTGTTCGCCAGTGCTTGAGCCAGCATTAGGGAGGTAGCTTCGAGCTCCTCTACTGAACATACTTTATTGCACAGGCCCATTTCCAGAGCCCTTTGAGCAGATAGTGGGGCCCCGAGTAACAAAATTTCCGCCGTGTTTACCCTTCCCACTTTTTCTGGCAATAGCAAGCTGGAGCCACCTTCGGGCACCAGCCCTAAATCAACAAAAGGCGCTTGCAACAGTGCATTCTCTGCACAAATAACAAGGTCACAATGCAGTAACATGGTAAAGCCAATGCCAATAGCCGGGCCTTGGACAGCGGCAACAAGCGGAATCGAGTTATCCACTAAGGAATGAAGAATTCCCATAGGAGGAAAGCTCGTCAAATCATTGGAGAGCGCACCACTCTGTGCCAACCCAAGAAAGTCCGCTAGATCATTGCCGGCACAGAAGGCTTCGCCGTTACCGCGAAGAAGAATAACGCGCACTGCTTCGTTATCTTGCGCCTGATCTAGCTGTTCAGCTAACCTTAAGTACATCTCGCTCGTCAGGGCATTTTTTTTGTCTGGCCGATCAATACTGAGGGTCAAAATACCTCGATCTACTCGCGACTGAATCATCATCAAACTCCTCGTTGTGTCCCGACTCTATGCCCAGGGAGACTGCGCTAGATGCTGAACCGCTTGTTTAAATTCCGTCTTCATTTGCTCTACTACAGAGGCAGTGTCTTCAACTGATTGAATTGCACCTAAACCCTGACCCGCTCCCCAAATGTCTTTCCAGGCTTTGCTTCCTCCGGAGAGCTTTTCGAAGTCCATCAGGTCTTTGTCGCCTTCCGGTAAATTATCGGGATCTAATCCAGCCCTGCTTATCGAAGGCTTGAGGTAGTTGCCGGACACGCCAGTAAAAAGTGAGCTATAGACAATATCTTTCGCTGCGCCCTCAACCAACATCTGTTTGTATTCTGATTCGGCATTAGCCTCCTTTGTGGCAATAAATCTCGTGCCGCTATAAGCGAGATCTGCGCCCATCGCCAGCGACGCCGCGACCGCTTCACCAGAAGCGATTGAACCGGACAGAATAATGGTGCCCTCAAACCATTGGCGAACTTCCTGCACCAAGGCAAATGGGCTGAGTGGGCCCGCATGGCCTCCAGCTCCAGCGGCCACGAGAATTAGACCATCCACGCCCTGTTCCGCGGCTTTCTGCGCATGACGCACATTGATAACGTCGTGAAAAACTAGCCCTCCATAGGAATGCACCGCCTGCACAATTTCAGCTGGAGGGCTAAGACTGGTAATTACAATGGGCACCTGATGTTTTACGCAGAGACGCACATCATGCTCCAAACGAGTATTGCTCGGATGACAAATTTGGTTGACGGCGAAGGGAGCAACCGGCCCATCACTTGGTTCTGCCAAGGCTTCTTTGATTTGCGACAGCCAATCGTCCAGAAGACTTTCTGGTCGAGCATTGAGAGCCGGGAATGATCCGATTATCCCGGATCGGCATTGGGCGATAACCAGATCGGGATTGGAAACGATAAAAAGCGGAGCGCCTATAAGGGGCAGACTCATATTTTCAGATAACGATTTAGGCAAGCTCACGCAAACCCCTCCCTATAGATTGTTTTAGTTATTTAGAGCTTTAGCTCATTCCAGCCCGGTTTGGCAGCGAACCGCTCTCCCACATCAGACTCTAATCCAGCGATTCGGTCCGAGGTAGCTTCAATTCCCTGTGAGCGGATATATTGCATAGGGCCTCCTAAGAATGGCGGAAAACCAGTTCCGAAGATCATGCCCATATCGAGGCTATCAGCGTTCAGTACGACGCCCTCTGCCAGACATTGAACCGATTCGTTCAACATCATGTAGAGCATGCGGTCGGAAATTTCTTTTCTGTTGTGGCCGGCGCTGGAAACCTTCGGCTTGACCGCTTTGCCTTTGGACCATTTGTAAAATCCCTGGCCGGACTTTCTGCCGAGATTTCCTTCCTCGATATGCTTGGAGACCACATCGCTGGATTCGCCGCCAAAGGCAGAGATCATCTCTTCTGCCACCGCCTGGCAGATATCCAGGCCAACAGTGTCCGACAATTCAATGGGCCCCATAGGCATGCCAATTTGCTCGGCCAGCTCATCTATCAGGGCTGGCGGAACGCCTTCTTGATAGATTTTCATTGCTTCGCCCAGGTAGGCCATCAGCACTCGGTTGACGAGGAAACCAGGCGAGCTTTTCACCTCGAGCGGCAATTTTTTGATGCGCCCGACAAATGAGAGGGCCAGATTCACCACTTCATCCGAAGTATTTGAACCTCTGACCACTTCTACTAGCTGCATCAGAGCCACGGGATTGAAGAAGTGGATTCCCACCAACCTCTCTGGACGCGCCAACCCCTCAGATAGCTGCTCAAGTGGCAAGCTGGAGGTGTTTGTTGCCAATACAGCCGAGGATTTCATTCGCGGCTCCAGAGCAGCGTAGAGCCCTTGCTTGGCTTCCAATTTCTCGGTAATGGCTTCAATGACTAAGTCTGCTTCTGGCACCCCATAGGCGTTTGGATCGGGAATTAATCGATCCATCGCTGCATTGATTAGATGAGTGGACTTAAGTTTGCGCTTGAAAAGTTTGTGAGCGCGCTGAATTGCCGGCGCGATAAATTCTGGTTTGGCGTCCTGCAGAGTCACCCGGAAACCACTAAGCGCACACCAGGCGGCGATATCGCCACCCATCACACCTGCTCCAACCACATGGACGTGGCCGCCTTCAAAATTTGCTTTTTTACTTTCGCCCTTCAGTTCTTTATCGAGCAAAAAGATCCGAACCAGGTTCTCGATCGCACGGCGCGAATTGTCACCATCGAATAGGGAGGCCACAGATTCCGCCTCTGCTCTGTAGGCTGATTCCTGCCCACGCGGGTTTTGCTTCCAAAAATCGATAATGCGATAAGGTGCCGGATAGTGGTCGCGGCGTGCCTTTTTTGCGACCTGCTTGGCCGCCATGCTTCCAACCAGAGCGCGCAGAGGCGGCAAAGAGAGAAGATTATTTTTAAAACTAGGTTTTCTGGCAGCTTTGCCTTTTGCAACAATTGCCAAGCCTGCGTCCCGAAAGTAGCGCGGATGAACAGCGATATCGGCCATTCCCAATCTTTTTGCCGCTTTGCCGTCGACCATTCTTCCCGAAAGCATCAGTTGCAGCGCCTGATCACCCTCAATTAAACGCGGTAGCCGAACCGCACCACCGTATCCAGGATGAATACCCAGTTTTACTTCGGGCAACCCCAAACGGCAATCCCGCGAAGGGTCTACCACGCGATAGTCACAGGCCAACGCCAGCTCCATACCACCGCCGAGGCAATGGCCATGAATCAACGCAACAGTGGGACACTTGAGTCGTTCGAAACGAAGGAAGAGGTTCTGACCGCGCTGTAATTTCTCAATCACCTGCTCGTGGGTTTTAAGGTTCTGGAATTCGCTAATGTCAGCGCCGGCAAGAAAGCCAGCTTTTTTCGCTGATGAAATCATCAAAGCCTGAGGAGGCTCCTGTTCGAAATGCTCTACGATCTGCTCGAGTTCAGTTAGCACCTCATTGTCCAGTACATTGACCGAACTATCGGCTTTGTCGAGTATGAGCTCTGACGCGTTTTCCACTTCTTCCAGGCGCCAATGGCGTAAGTTTTCCCAGTTCATCAAGGGTTTCCTTTCTTAATCTTTTTTACTTCGGATTGTTCGGTTTGTTTTGTCGAACTACTCTATACCCGCTCAACCAAGGCAGCCCCGCCCTGACCACCGCCAATACAAAGAGAAGCTACGCCGCGCTGCGCATCCTTTAGATGCAGAGTTCGGGCGATATGCAGAATGATTCTGGCTCCCGACATGCCAACAGGGTGACCGCTGGCTACGGCACCACCATGAATATTCAAGTTCTCAACCGGCAATCGACCCAGAGCTGAATCCAATCCTAATTCAGTTCGACAGTATTCATCGGAGTCCATGGCTTCCACACAGGCCAGCACCTGGGCTGCAAAGGCTTCATTGATTTCCCAATAGTCAATGTCAGACAAGTTCAAATCGTTTTGCCCAAGCAGATCAGCAATAGAGTGCGCAGGCCCAAGCCCCATATCTGCCGGGCTTAAACCGGCCCAGCGGATATCCGACACCTTCGCCAAGGGTTTCAAATTAAGGCGTTCGACAGCCTCCTCTGAGGCCAGTAACAGCCAGGCCGCCCCATCGCTAATTTGTGAGCTATTTGCAGCAGTCACCTTGCCATAAGGCTTTTCGAATACGGGTTTAAGAGTGGAAAGCTTCTCGACATTAGAATCGGCCCGAACTCCGTCATCTCTATCATAGAGCTTGCCGGAGCCATCAATTATGGGAATGACTTCCTCTTCAAAGACGCCATTTTCTTGTGCGGCAGTCGCGCGCAGGTGGCTCTGCACCGCCCACTCATCCATTGCCGGGCGATCAATACCAAAGCGCTCGGCAATGCGTTCCGCCGTCTGCCCCATATTTAGGCTAACTACAGGATCTGTTAATCCATGTTCAAGAGCGAACACTGGTTTCAAAAGTCCGAGGCGAAAGGAGGTAACCACCTTTAGTTTGGCCTGAAGGGTTTTTGCCGCCATCAATCGACCCAAAAAGCCCACATAAGCGTCGGAAAAAAGGATGGGAGCTCTACTCATTGCCTCCACACCGCCTGCTAGAACAAGGTCTGAGTGGCCAAGCTGGATCCGATTCATGGCTGAATCCACTGCTTGCATTCCAGAAGCGCAGTTCCGCTGCACAGTCCAAGCGGGAACCGACTCTGGAACACCCATACGCAAACTAGCAATGCGGCCAATATTTGCTTCATGCTCAGATGGCATGACGCAGCCTAGGATAGTTTCATCAATATCAGAGGGATCGACCCCCGTCTTCATCAAAAGGTGCCGTCCGGCGAGGGTTGCCAGATCCGCAGAAGCAAAGGGCCCAGCCTTTCCTCGCGCTTTCAGGATGGGTGTGCGCGCACCATCGACGAGATAAACTGCTTTGCTCACGCAGCCTCTCCTTTACTACTTGTATCAGAGTTACTTATATTCGAGCCAGCCGCAGGCTTCACCCAGTGATCATGCTCAAATTCATCGACCTGAACCGCCTCATATCTTGCGGCCTGAACCTCCTTCAAAGTTGAGGCCTCCAGCTCGGTGATTAATCCTTTGGATACAGCTTCCTGAACGGCTCCAGGGAAATCAACTTCCCAGGCATCGAGAGATCGACGAACTTTACGGAACTTTCGTTCAATATCTGCTGCCGCCAGCACCTGATGAAATGTCTTCTCCATATGGGCGACGTGGTCACCCTCGGCGATAGGCTTGTAGATTCCCTCTATTAACTGATTACGAGTATCGGAGTTGTGCGTAATCAAAGCGGCTAATCGCCCTTCCAACTTTCTGTCTCGAGCATTGGTTGGGATGCCGAAAGGATAGAGAGCCAGCTTTAGGGCCGGCGTTGCCGCACCTAAGGGTTTGTTACCTAAAATTGTACGCATAGCCTCATGGAACATGCGATAGCAATCTTCCATGGCCCAATTGAGAAGATCGAGATCATCGACTGGCTCGCCGCGGCTCTGATAGTGCTTCAGCACAGCGGAAGCCATGTAGAGAGCGCTAAGCAGGTCACCCAACAAGCAGGAATAAAATTCCAATCTTTTCAAGTCACCGCCAAATCGCAACATCATCAAATCAGCCATTAGGCCAAATCGAGCACTGAGGTGCGTCAAGTTCAGGTAGTGATTTTTGGCTGGCGAGTCGACCGGTGCGGACACAAAGAGTGATTTACTCAAACTACCCAAAAAGGAATTGGACAAGTTGCCCAAAAACATCAGCGCGTGGTTACTGATAGCCTCATCGAAATCAGCCAGAGCTTCTGGGCTGTCAGCGGCTTGCGCTGCCTCCATCTCCTTTAGAATCCAGGGGTGTGATCGAACCGAGCCCTGACCAAAGATAATCAGACTTCGAGTGAGAATATTGGCACCTTCCACGGTAATACTAATGGGGATCGCCTGATAGCTTCTGCCCAGAGGATTTCTCGGCCCCATGCAGATGGCGGAACCACCCTGTACATCCACCGCGGCATTAATAGTTTTGCGCATACGCTCGGTCAAATGGTATTTGGCAATGGCTGAGGCAACGCTGGGTTTTTCGCCGGCATCAATGCTGGTAGCAGTCATAGTCCGAACCGCATCCATCAAATAAGTATTCCCCGCGACTAATCCTAAAGCTTCCTGTACGCCTTCGAAGTCACCAATTGACACGCCAAACTGCGAACGGATACGGGCATAGGCTCCGGTATACATGCAACAGAATTTTCCCGCTGCGGAAGATAGGGAAGGCAGGGAAATGCCTCGCCCATCGGACAGGCACTCCATCAACATGCGCCAACCGTTTCCAAGCTGCGCTTCACCGCCAATGATGTCATCCATCGTGATAAAGACGTCTTCACCGCGAATGGGGCCATTCATGAAGGGCACATTGAGTGGCATATGGCGTTCACCGATTTGCACACCCTCTCGATCCGCTGGGATCAGCGCTACCGTAAATCCAACATCTTCCTTATCGCCCAATAACTTGTCTGGGTCATAGAGCTTGAATGCCAATCCAACCAAAGTGGCCACAGGAGCAAGAGTGATATAGCGCTTGTTCCAATTCAAAGTTACGCCGATCTCTTCTTTGCCGTCCACCATCCGTTTTGTTACGACCCCATGACTGGTCATCCCAGCAGCATCAGAACCGGCTTCGGGCTCCGTTAGGGCGAAACAGGGAATTTCTTTGCCAGTAGCTAAACGACGCAAATACCGATCTTTTTGTTCTTGAGTACCGTATTCATGCAACAGCATTCCTGGCCCGAGAGAATTCGGAACCATTGTGGTCACGCCTAGAGTGCCTGAACGACTCGCCACCTTCTGAACCACACAGGAGTGTGCGTAGGCAGAAAACTCCAATCCGCCGTATTCCTTTGGTAGCACCATGCCGAAAAAGCCTTTTTCTCTCAGATAAGTCCAAACCTGAGGAGGTAAATCTTTTAAATCATCTGCCACCTGCCAGTCATCGACCATGGCACAAAGATCTTCCACCGGGCCATCAAGAAAGGCCTGCTCTTCGTCTGATAGCTTGGCGCCTTCGGCCTCACGTAACTGACTCCAGTCCGGTTTCCCAGAAAAGAGCTCTTGCTCCCACCAAACTGTGCCGGCCTCTAGAGCTGCAGCTTCAGTTTCTGACATGGGCGGCAAAACTTTCCTGAAATAGGCCAACATGGGCTTCATAAAGAGGTTTTTTCTCAAGGGTGGTAGCAGCGCAACCGCCAACTTGATCAAAAGCAGCGCCCAGAAGACATTGTGAAACCATTCCGGAAGAGCCGACGCAGCGTCATACACAGCGAGGACAACCACGGCTGCAAGAACAGCGGCTCCAAATTGAGCCTTGGCCTGATTTAACAGGTTAAAGCTGAGGAAAACCGTCAGTAAGGTGGCCGCCACATATGCGACCAAAAGTATTAGTTCAATCACGATCTATCTCCTAAAAAGAATCGCTTTTTTGATGCTCTTAACTTTAGGCAACCCTAAGACTGCACGGAAGGCACAAAAGTGCTAAAGTCTTGCACAAATTAAAAACCTATTTGAGCTGCTCGTGTCAAAAGTCACACCAAAAGAAGAAGTTCCCACATTCAAACTCTTCCAAGGCTCGCGAGAGTGGCCCATCAAAGAGCTAGTGCACCACGAGTTCATTCAGCAACGCTGCGCTGAAAATCATGGCCGAATAGAGACGCACCGTCACCTAGATTTGTTCCACGTAATGTATCTATATAACGGCAGCGCCAAAGCGGTACTGGACGGAGAGGAATTCAGAATACACGCCCCGCTTCTGGTGACCGTGCCGCCTATGTGTATACATGGCTTTACCCCCACCGAAACCATCCATGGCCATCTGCTCACTATTCCCGGCTCTTCAATGTCTCACCTCTTGAGCTACGACGAAACTTACACCGAATTTGCCGAGCAGCCCAAAATTATTCGTGGAGAGGGCGTCGGGAAATGGCCCGACTTGGATCAGATGTTTCGTGAACTGTCGCGTGAATATACACACGACAATCTGTCTCGATATATCGCCATCCAATCAATTTTAAGGCTGATATTTGTGTGGGCGATTCGCCATCAGGCGACTTCCATCGCGGGAACTGAAGTTTCCTCCTCAGATAGAGATACGACTCGAATCAGGAAGTTTAAAAAGTTGATTGAAACCAACTATAAGTCTGGTCTTTCCATTAAGGACTATGCCAGCCAAATGGGAATGAGCAGCGCTCAACTGAATAACATATGTCGATCCAAGGTGAATCAATCGGCACTGCAAATTGTTCACGAAAGAATGACTCTGGAAGCGAAACGATATTTGATATACACCTCACTGACTATAAGTGAGGTGGCCTATGAATTGGGATTCACCGACCCTGCCTATTTCACGCGCTTCTTTAGCAAACAGGTTGGCCAGCCACCCAAGCAATATCGAATTAGTCACCGTCCCGATCGGGCGACGTCGAATCCTCCGGTATTTTCTCCTGAGACATCTCATCGTCACTAGCTTCATCGACTTCTTCGATGGGTACCTGAATAATCTCGGCGTCATCATCGGGCCGCACATGCAGGACATCGTGAGCACTTACTAGCTCACTCATATCCGTGTCGGGCTCCGGCGTATCGATCCAAACAAGTTTGCGATAGTAGCCGGTTCGAGGCTTGCCCCAGATACCTTTTGATGAACGCAGCAGTGGACACTTGATAACATCAAAATAAGGTGAGTAATCAAAATCTCGAGGTGCGTATAGCCTTGGATTGCGTCGAAATAACCTAAAGCTTCCCTCCGAGTCTCCTTGGATCAGGGGGAGAATGGGGAAATCCACTTCGCCAAAAGCTTCTGCAATCATTGTGGAACAAACAGCTTTAGTCGATTCACCGGCATTGTGTTCAAACAAGCTTGAGTGCCACTGTCTGGGTATCACAGTCCACCAAGGGATCAGAAACCTGGCCAGATCAAGAAGTTGGTGCACGCTGTATGCAGTTCCAATTCGATCTACCATGTATTGGATCACATGATCCCGGTCGTCCTTGGTTAAACCGATAGGACGACAGATTCGCATGTGATAGGTGCTGTAATGACTGAGTGGCGTAACTACCGTACCTCGGTCAATCTCTGATTCAACCAGAAGCGGTTCATCTGGATCTTCATTCCAATGCTGCGAAACAGCGGCAAGCAGTTCGGGATCTTTAATCGAATTGAGACTACCGATACAAAGTGCAGCGTGGCTCCATGAACTGCGGGAAATCACCTTGATGATGTAACCCACTCGCGAGCGCCCCTCTATCAAAAGCACATCTCCTGCTTTGATAGAACTGGTTAGACACTCTAAGTCATTGGGAGAAAGTGAAGCAGACTCTTCTTTCCTGGTGAGGATGCCAATAAAAAAATCCCAAATTTTTTCTTTGATTGGCTTGAACAAAATCCGGCTCTCCTAGTCTGATCTATTCTGTGATAACGGCATCAAGCAACCACAGAAACACCGAATTTTTAAACTAATGCAGATTAAATGGGAGATGAGAATTATTTTTTCGGTCGCACGTAAAGCACAAGAGAATGATCCGTCAGCTCAAACCCATGCTGCTCGGCAATTTTCTCCTGCAGGCGCTCAATTTCCTCATTGTGAAATTCAACTACCTGGCCTGTCTCGGTACATACCATGTGATCGTGGTGCTCTCCTTTATCAACCTCATAGACCGATCTCCCGCCTTCAAAATTGTGCCTCAGCACTAAACCCGCCGCTTCAAACTGAGTTAATACTCGATACACAGTCGCCAAACCTGCTTGCTCACCATCCTCCAGCAGTTGTTGATAAATTTCTTCTGCGCTCATGTGCCCGGTCGTGGCGTGTTCGAGGAGCTCAAGGATTTTTACACGAGGTGTTGTTACCTTTAATCCGGCTTTTTGTAGTTCTTTATTTTGATCAGGCATTTAGGGCTCTACTAGAGTGGAGGTTTAAGCTATTATCCTATTTTTGCGTCCCTTTGAAACCATTGATGGAACCTTCTTATGTTTAGCCCGTTGAGAAACAGGTTAATTCCTACTTTCGTCGCTCTAGGTCTTTTGCTTAGTGCATGTACTTCTGCGCCAAATCTCCTGATATTCCCGGGCGTTCATAAGCTGGATTTACAGCAGGGCAATATCATTGATCAAGAGAAACTAGATCAACTGGAAGTTGGCATGTCACGGGCACAGGCACAGTTTGTTATGGGTACGCCACTTGTTGCAGATACCTTTGATCTGGATCGCTGGGACTACTTGTATGAATTACGCACTGCTGATGGCGAAATAATCCGTCGCACAGTGACGCTGAATTTTCGCGATGGCGTATTAACTCAGATACGGGGTGGATATCAGCCTCCCGAAGAAGACTCCTCACTCTGACCGGAAGTCTCAGCTTCCTTCCTTTTTCTCTTCGCCTCTTCCGCGCGCTGACGCCTAACTTCTTTTGGGTCGACTAGTAGAGGACGATATATCTCTATTCGATCCCCTTCCCTCACCTGATATTCCGAGGGAGCAGCGAGCCCGCGAGTTCCCAGCTGATTCCCAAAAATACCCATTTCAGATTGCTCGACATTCAAATCAGAGAAATGGTTCTGAATCCCAGATTGAAGAGCCGCATCTAGGGCGGTTGTGCCCATGGCTACCTGCAGCGGGAGAATTTTTTGCCGGTCCGGTAAAGCATAGGCAACTTCGATACTGATCAGTTCTTTGGTCAAGACAACATCTCTATGTAAGCTAACGAGCTACTATACTGCGAGCCGCATTAGGAATAAATTTCGTCGGCGCGCTGGCAGATTGCATCGACCAATTTGTTGGACGCATCGACAACGACTTTGGCAATCATTTTCTGCATTAACGAGCGCTTCATTTCAAAGGCTAGATGAAACTCCACCTTACAGCCCAAGCCCTCAAATTCGCGAAAGCTCCACTCTCCCTCTAACTGGGTAAAAGGACCATCGAGGAGTTCCAAAGTGATGCCTTCAAATTCAATATTGGTATTTCGAGTAGAGAAACACTGTTCAAAACCAGACTTTGACAAACAAAGCTTGGCTTCCACCTGATTCCCTTGGCGAGCGAGTATCTCTGCCCTTTCACAGGAAGAAAGGAACTGCGGATAGCTCTCGATATCTGCGACCAAGCTAAACATCTGCTGAGCGCTGTGAGGCACCATAGCCTCGCGATCAATGCGAATCATCTAAATATATAGGGCCTAACTAAGCCAGCTCATCAGGGAAAGCCATTCCCAGCCGAAGATATCCGAGAGGCCTTCCAGAGTGACCCAGAGAATGGCAATGGGTGAAAAAACGCGCAGCACCACACGCCACAGATTGAACACCCAATCGCGCTCGATATCTAATTCTTGTCTAACGATGGTCTGATCCATCATCCAGCCGACAAAGATGGCCATTAATAAACCACCGACTGGGAGCATGATATTTGCCGTAAGAAAGTCGGCAAACTCAAAGAAGTTAAACTGGAATAATCTAATATCTTCCCAGGGGCCAAATGAAAATACCGTTCCTAGGCCCAATAACCAGCAGATCAAACCAAAGCCTACACCCGCCTGGAGACGCGTTGCTTTACCCGTCTCCACTAGCCAACTGACTGCTGGTTCTATCAATGAAATTGAAGAGCTCCACGCGGCAACGGTCACAAGTGCAAAAAACAACATTCCGAAGGCCATGCCACCGGGCATATTGCCAAAAGCAACGGGCAGGCTAATGAACAACAATCCTGGCCCTTCCCCAGGAGCAATGGCCGTGTTGGCAAAAACAATTGGGAATATTGCCAGTCCCGCCATTAGAGCAACCAGCGTATCCAGCCCCGCCACGGTAAGAACCGTTTTACCGATAGGCGCGTGGTCTGGCATATAGGCCCCATACACCATGATGGCACCCATACCCAAACTCAGGGTGAAGAAAGCATGACCCAGAGCGGTGAGAATCGCAGGACCCGACAAAGAGGAAAAATCTACCGAGAAGAGGTATTTAAATGCTGCGGGGAAATCACCGATTCTCATACTGAAAAACAGCAAAATCACCAACATCACCATTAGCACGGGCATGAGTATGCGAACCGCTCTACCCAAGCCTTTTGTCACACCGGCAATAACCACAAACATGGTCATCACCATGAAAAGACTGTGATAGAAAACCAAGGTACCGGTGCTCGACAGCATCGAGGTAAACAAATCACTCGCGGCTTGGCCATCGATACTCTGAATTGCGCCTCCAGCCACCTGCAGAAAATAGCGGATCGCCCATCCTGCAATCACGCTGTAGTAGGAGAGAATAATGAACCCGGCCACTACCCCCATCCAACCAATACCGTGCCATATGCGAGGAGCCTTGGCGTCATCTACTAATTTATACATGGTGTGCACAGGGCTAGAACGGCCCCAGCGGCCCATCAGCACTTCGGCGATCATTACCGGGATGCCAATAGCCAATATGCAGAAGAGATATATTAGAACAAAGGCCCCGCCACCATTTTCGCCGGCGATGTAAGGGAATTTCCAAATATTTCCAAGACCTACGGCAGACCCAGTCGCCGCCATAATAAAGGTCCAGCGACTACTCCAAGTTTCGTGAACCCTTCCCGCTTTGTCAGACATGCGCGTGCCTTCGTTTTGGTTATTTGCCACCTATTCTATCGGCAGGCAAAAAAGAGTCTAGAAGGAACTAGACTATGAACTTCATCCCGAACTTCACCCCGAACTTAACCCCGAACTATTCGTCGAATGGGTGTCGCAGACAGATTGTTTCAATACGGTCTGGACCAGTAGAAACAATATCCACTGGCGCTTCGCAAAGCTCCGCCAGACGCTGAACATACTTCTGGGCGGATTCCGGAAGCTCGTCCCAACTCTGAACGCCGCGAGTGGATTCCGACCAGCCGGGCATTTCTTCATAGATGGGCGTGAGCTCAGCAATGTCTTCCCAGTCTGTAGGCACATTGTTACAGAGCTCACCCTCTGGCTTGCGGTAGCCGGTACAAATTTTTACTACAGGTAAACCGTCCAATACGTCGAGCTTGGTCAAGCAGATACCCGATATAGAATTTATACGCACCGCTTGGCGCAGAGCTACGGCATCGAACCATCCGGTGCGACGAGCTCGGCCTGTGGTCGTTCCAACTTCGTGACCTTTTTCTGCAAGGTATTTGCCGACGTCATCAAAAAGCTCCGTTGGGAATGGACCAGCACCCACTCGTGTGGTGTAGGCCTTGGTGATACCCAATACATAGTCGAGGTTGAGAGGACCAATACCAGCACCAATAGCAGCTCCACCGGCGGTGGTGTTTGAAGAGGTCACAAAAGGGTATGTGCCGTGATCGATGTCTAGCAGTGTGCCCTGAGCCCCTTCAAAGAGAATATTTTCTCCGGCTTTTTTCGCCAGATAGAGCTCTTCTGGAATATCTGCTACCAAAGGCAGTAGCCATTCGGCCCACTCATGGGCTTTTTTAAGAGTCTCTTCGTAAGAAATCTCTTCACTGCCGTAAAGCTTAGTCAGGGCGAAATTGTGATAATCGAGAACTTCACGAAGGCGCTTCGCAAATCTATCCGGCTTGGCCAGATCCGCAACCCGCAATCCTCGACGCGCAACTTTATCTTCGTAGGCTGGACCTATACCACGGCCAGTTGTCCCTATCTTTGCGTCACCTCTAGCTTGCTCACGAGCAACATCCATAGCTTGGTGATAGGGAAGAATTAGAGGGCAAGCTGGACTAATACGCAGATTCTCGCGAACCGGAACATCGCGCTCTTCCAACATTTGGATTTCTTTAAGCAAGGCATCGGGGGCAAGTACTACGCCGTTGCCAATCAGACAGCGCACATTTTCGCGCAGGATTCCGGAGGGAATAAGATGCAAAGCTGTTTTTTTGCCATCAATAACCAGAGTGTGGCCGGCGTTATGCCCGCCCTGAAAGCGAACCACACGACCCACCTTATCGGTCAGCATGTCGACAATTTTGCCCTTACCCTCGTCGCCCCATTGAGTTCCGAGAATGACAACAACTTTTCCCATTATTTATTCCGTATTAACTGTGTGGATAGGCTAAAAAAGCTGATTCCGACCATCAAGAACCAGCACCCGCCTTGAGCAAGGCTTTAAGGTCTGTACTGAAACCCGTTGCCGGGCGGGCACGACCAAAAGCAGCGCCAACTTGATCGTAGCGACCTCCATTGGCGATAGACGAGCCATAGCCCTGCGCATAAGCTGCGTAAACCAGACCCGAATGATAATTTGAACCTCTCACTTCAGCTAAATCCAGAAATAGATTTACCTGGGGATAGGTTTTTTGAATTCTTTCCGCAATCGACTGCAACTGCTCGACAATTTCAAGAGCACTCTCTGAGTCTGAAAAGACATTGCGGGCTTTGTCGAGCACAGAAATATCACCCGCTAATGTGGGCAAGGCTGCAACAAGTTGCTTGAGTTCTTTGCTGATTCCGGAGCTAGAAATCCAGCTTTCAATTTCCGGAATCCGTTTCCCCTGAATCAGATCAAATAACTCGTCTGTTGCTTCGCCCTGCTCTGCAATCTGCTTCGCCAGTTGAGCAAAAATGCCAACATGACCAATATCCAGGGTTATGTCCTCAACGCCAGCAAGCTTCAAACTATCCAGCATAAGAGACAAAATCTCTTCATCTGCGCTGTCGGTAGCATCGCCAAAAATCTCTGCACCAACCTGTATTGGCGCGCGACTGGATTCGGGTCCCGTAGGCAAAGTTCGCAGGGTAGAACCGGCATAACAAAGACGGTTTACACCTTCATTTGCCATACTGTGTGCATCAATTCGAGCAGCTTGTGGCGACATATCACTGCGCAATCCCAGCGTTCTGCCACTTATCTGATCTACCATTTTAAATGTTTGTAGATCCAAGTCAGCGCCAACACCAGTAAACAGCGAATCAGTGAATTCCACTAAAGGCGGCATAATCAGCTGATATCCAGCCTCTCGATAACTATCCAAAAGCCGGCGTCTTAAATTTTCAATCTGCCAGGCTTGATCCGGGAGAATTTCCTCCACTCCGTCTGGCAATATCCAGCGATTTCTACTCATAGCGATCACAAAAGATAAAGCAGCACTACTCCAGCCAACATAATGATCAAACCAGTGGTACGCACTGATGTGTCACTACTTGCCGAAATAGACTGCAGAAGTTCTCTCCAACCTTTGGGATAGAGGAAGGGCATGATGCCTTCAAGCACCAGCAATAGCGCAAAAGCGCGAAGCAGTTCGATCCACAAACTGTCCAACAATACCCCTCAAAAACGTAGTTTCCACGAAGAGAACACACACAAAAAAAGCCGGGTGCTTCCCGGCTTTTTCAGATTCTATCACAGCCTTAATAAAGGGCCAGCTAGAATTTTTTACCTCGTTCGGTAGCTCTTCTTTATTACTCGCCGCTACTATCTTTCAGGTATCTGAAAAACTCGCTATCGGGCTCAAGCAACATAATGTCGTTGCCACTTCCAAAAGTATTTCCATAGGCCTGCAAGCTGCGCCAGAAAGAATAGAACTCAGTATTTCTTCCATAGGCCTCTGCATAAACTGCTGCTGCTTGGGCATCTCCTTCACCACGAATTTCTTCAGCTAGGCGATAAGCTTCAGCCTCGATCAATACTTGCTGGCGATCGGCATCAGCTCGTATCTTTTCCGATTCTTCCAAACCTTCAGATCGAGCTTGTCGTGCCTCTTTCTCTCGGTCAGACCTCATACGGTTATAAATCGCTTCGCTAATCTCATCGGGCAAGTCGATTCGCTGTACACGAACATCCAAAACTTCAACCCCGAGAACTTCGCTCATAGATTGATTCAAGTCAGCTGTCAGCTGATCCATCAGTTGATCTCGCTCTCCTGATACCACTTCCTGAAGCGTGCGAACAGAAAACTCATTTCGCAGGCCATCGTTTATACGAGCAGTGAGTCGTTGACGAGCAATCTCTTCATCACCGCCTGACACTCGGTAATAGTTGCCCACATTGGATACCCGAAATTTAGCGTAAGAATCAACAATGAGTTGTTCCTGCTCTGAGGTAAAGAATCTCTCCGGTGCTGAGTCCACGGTCAAAACTCGGCTATCAAATCGACGCACTTCATCAACCAATGGAATCTTAAGATGCAGTCCAGGCTGCAAGTCTTCCTGAACGATCTCACCAAAGCGCAGCAGTACTCCTCGCTCCAACTCAGTAATTCGATAAATGGTACTGGAAGCTATTAACACCAAAAGCCCCAGTAAAACGATAAAACTCATCCCCTTGCCGCTCATCGGAGTGTCCTCGTTGCGCTGGTAGCACTGCTTGGAGCAGCGCTATTAATTTGATTCTCAAGGTTTTCAATCAGCCGCTGCAATTCTTCTTCGCGCGCAGAACTAAGTCCTGTTCCGGAATTGCCGAGCCGATCTAGAGGTAGATACATCATATTGTTGCCACTCTCTACATCGAGCATCACTTTAGAGGTATTCGCCAATACACCTTCGATTGCATCGATATAAAGCCGCTCTCGAGTAACCTCTGGAGCACGTTCATACTCAACCAACAGCTGAGAAAAACGTGCCGCATCACCCTGTGCACGGGCGATCAACTCACCACGATAAGCTTGTGCATCTTCAATGGCTCTCTGCGCCCGACCTCTCGCCTGGGGCAAGATTTGGTTACTGTAAGCTTGAGCTTGGTTAATTGTTCTCTCTTTGTCAGCGGCCGCTGCAATCACATCGTCAAAGGCCGGTTTTACCTCTTCTGGAGCCGTTCCTTCTTGCAAAGTGACATCGATAATATTGATGCCCGCGCCGTAATTGTCGAGATAGATCTGTAGCCGCAATTCAACTTCCACCCTTAGCAACTCACGGCCGGCAGAAATAACATTGTCTAGCTGACTGCTACCCACTACGTGGCGGATCGCACTGTCAGTAGCCTGCTCAAGGGTCTCTTCCGGATCCCGAATATTCAGCACATATTCGGTCGCGTCCTTTATGTTGTATTGAACTGTAAGAGGAACCACTACGATGTTCTCGTCTTGGGTCAACATCAGACTATTCGCAACGGAGGGCTCGTACTGCCGCTCTGCTGTCACATTGACGCGTGTAACCGTGTCAATTAGACCTGGCTGAAAGTTAAATCCGGGTTGCAAGGTCGAGTGGTATTCACCAAAGCGCAACACTACGCCACGTTCCTGCTCATCGAGAATGTAGATACTGCTGTAGGCCCAAAACCCCAGCAGAAAGAGCAGCCCTACATAGATTGGAAGGTTAGACCCCCCTTTTGCTGGCGTACCTGGTTTACCAGGCTTGCCCCCAAATAAATTGTCCAGCTTCTCCTTCAGTTTCTGAAAAGCTTCATCTAAATCCGGTGGAGAGGAATTGTTATTGCCTCCCCAAGGATCTCGACCACCTGGATCATTCCAAGCCATTTGTTTTCTCCGAGATATCGCGCACTGCGCGGTTTAGTCTGTATATCGCAGTAATCTGCGAGACACCAAAACTCACTTCTTATGTTCCAACCTAAGGTAATGGGGCCAATGATTCCTCACTCAACCCCTCCGACCCAAGAATTCTCTGCCAATCGGGCCGATTGATGAAAATAAGTAGCTCACAAGAGCCATCTTCACCATATTTTTCTTCCTGAATCGCACTTTGCGCATGCAATCTGGAAATTAACCTGCTGTGATTAGCCGGCAGACGATACCACGCCTGAATTCGATCTGTACCCAATGATTTAGCAATGGCAACCTTCAAAAAATCCAGCCCGTCGCCTGACTTGGCGGACAACCAAACTGTTTGTTCGCTTTCATCTTCCGAGCTATCTAACCCAGAAGATCTATCCTCAAGCACGTCGATCTTATTGAAAACACGAATCTTGGGTATTTCGTCAGCACCAATCTCTTCTAGTACCAGTTCAACTTCATCACACTGAGCACGCCAATCTTCAGCGCTTATGTCCACCACTTCCAATAACAAATCCGCTTGCGCAGCTTCTTCCAGGGTGGCTCGAAATGCCTCCACCAGCTGATGCGGTAGCTGACTGATAAAACCTACGGTATCCGCTAATACCAGCGGGCCGTATCCGTCTATCTCAATTCGACGCATTGTCGGGTCCAGGGTCGCAAAGAGCTGATCTTTGGCGAATACCTTCGCATCGGCGAGCTGATTGAAAAGTGTGGACTTGCCAGCATTGGTATAGCCAACCAAGGAAACAACCGGTAGTTGGGCTCGCCGCCTGGCTCGACGGCCCTGCTCCCTTTGAGTGCGCACTTTGTCTAACCGCTTGGTTATGGATTTGATCCTGTCGCGGAGCAAGCGCCGATCAGTCTCCAACTGGGTTTCACCAGGCCCTCTCAAACCGATACCGCCCTTCTGTCTCTCAAGGTGGGTCCAACCTCTGATCAACCTGGTAGACAGATGTTCGAGCTGCGCTAGCTCAACCTGAAGCTTGCCTTCGTGTGTACGCGCTCTCTGGGCAAATATATCCAGAATCAGGCCAGTACGGTTTAGTACTCGACACTCCAGTTCTTTTTCAAGGTTACGCTCTTGGCTTGGAGACAATTCGTGATCAAAAATGACAAGCTCAGCCTCCAAATCGCAGGCGGTATTTTTGATCTCTTCCAGCTTGCCGGTACCGACGAAAAATTTAGCTTGTGGGCGATCTCGAGTTCCCTCGACAAAGCCCACGGGTTCGGCTCCAGCTGCTGCTACCAGCTCCGAAAACTCTGAGGGGTCCACTTGTCTGTTCTCAGAACGAACAGAAATTTGAACCAATAGAGCCCTTTCACCCGAGTCGGGGCGATCAAAAAACAATCAGTAAACCTGCAGCAATCGAAAGAAAATTATTGATTGTGCTCGTCTGGTCCGTCGGCATCTTCAGCGGCTTCTCCTGGCGGAGCAACCATGGGCATTTTTACCGCCCGTGCCGGCACAATGGTAGAAATAGCGTGCTTGTATACCATTTGGCTAACGGTATTCTTGAGCAGTACAACAAATTGATCAAAGGATTCTACTTGCCCTTGTAGCTTGATACCGTTCATCAAATAGATGGCGACTGGGATTCTCTCTTTCCGTAGGGCGTTCAGGAAAGGGTCTTGTAAGCTGTGCCCTTTTGACATGGTGGTTCTCCAACAACAGATAATAGCGGTGCAAAATGCTCCGCGAAGCTATCTAGCATAGTTCCGAATTGAGACAATTCAAAGCAGCTTGCGTTAATTCTGCGTTAGTACGGGATTTTTCTTGGTTGTAGTCCACTGAAAGCAAGTTGAGATCAGGCCACTTTCGCATCCAAGTCAGCTGCCGTTTGGCTAGCTGTCTAGTCGCAGCCTGCCCGCGCTCCACCAGCTCTAATTTATCAAAGTCTTGCTCGAGATATTGCCAGGCTTGCCTGTACCCCACGCAGCGCATGGAGGCGTGTTCCGCCGTCAAAGGATATTTGGCTTTGAGCTCTTCCACCTCTTCGATGAATCCAGCCTGCAGCATCTGTTCAAACCGTGTGTCGATCCGCTTGTGTAAATCAGCGCGATCAGAGGGCTTTAATCCAATTTGGTACAAATCATAATTTTCTGTAAGGGGCCTGTAACCCCGGCTCGAAGGTCGATCCAATAGCTCGGTCATGGTTAAACCCGACGAGCGGCATACTTCAAGGGCACGACCAATCCTGTGGGAATGATTCGGGTCAATTCGAGCGGCAGAATCTGGATCAAGCTCCGCAAGCTGCGCATGCATTGCTGGCCATCCCAGCTCTTTCGCTTCGGCTTCTATTTTTGCCCGCTCGGCCAAGTCGGCTTCAGGTACATCAGAAAGTCCCTCAATGAGTCCTTTGAAGTAGAGCATGGTGCCACCCACTAATACTGGCAATTTATTTTCTGACACAGCTTGCTCGATCGAATCTTTAGCTCGAGCGATAAACTGAGCTACTGAAAAACTCTCGGTTGGATCGATAATATCCACTAGGTCATGGGGATACTTGCGCAGCTCAAGCTCTGAAGGTTTGGCCGTTCCAATGTTCATATCCCGATAAATTAGAGCAGAATCAACGCTAATCAAGCGAGCATCCACCTGATCGGCAACCTGCATCGCCAGATCGGTCTTGCCTGACGCGGTGGGACCCAAAATCAAAAGGACTTTAGCTTTGCTCATCTTCCGCGTAAGAACAATTTGTCCAGTTCAGCGAGACTCAATTGCCGCCATGTTGGCCTACCGTGATTACACTGTCCGCTGCGCTCGGTAATTTCCATCTCCCGAAGTAGCGCATTCATTTCTGGGAGCGTTAACTTTCGATTGGCTCGAATTGACCCATGGCAGGCCATGGTCGAAAGAACCTCATTGATCTCTTCTTTGATGCGATCAGAAGAGCCCATTGCGATCAGGTCGGACAAAACGTCCCGCACCAATGGCTCAACCTGAGGCTGCTTTAAAATTACGGGAACTTGGCGAATCAAGATAGTTTCTGGGCCAGCTCGATCCAAATGGATTCCAAGCTGGGCAAATATCTCAGAATATTGATCTGCGGTATCTGCCTCTCTCTCGCTCACCGCCAGAGACTCAGATACCAGCAAAGGTTGAGAAGCCAAACCCTGATCATCCCAGGCTCGTTTCATTTTTTCATAGGTCACACGCTCATGCGCAGCGTGCATATCGACCAGAATTAATCCCTCTTTATTCTCAGCAAGAATGTAAACACCTTTGAGCTGAGCAAGGGCAAAACCAAGAGGTGGGATTTCAGAACTTTCTCCAGTTTGGAACGCAACAGACTCCGCTTCTGCCGGCTGCCAAGCAGGCAGAGGAATATCCGCTTCACGAACCTCGCTCAAAGCACTTTCAGAGCGCTCAACCGTCGACCCAAAATAGGAAAGTGGAAGCGAATTCTGTTCCTGATTCTGTACTTCCTGAGAAGGCTCATTCGATCCTCTTAAGCCTTCCATCAGCGCTGGCGCTGGAGTAGCTCCCGCGCTTGTCTGCGCAATCAATCGATGCAAAGAACCATAGATAAATGAGTGGACTTCCCGAGATTCACGAAATCGAACCTCGTGCTTCGTTGGGTGAACATTGACGTCCACCTGAGCCGGATCGATCTCAAGGAATAGCACAAAAGCCGGATGCCGACCGTGAAAGAGAACATCTTGATAGGCTCTACGAACGGCGTGGGCAACGAGCTTGTCTCGCACTGGCCGACCATTGACAAAAAAGAACTGCAAATCAGACTGACTGCGAGAAAAAGTTGGCAATCCGACCCAGCCATGCAATCGCAAGCCACCACCAGAGGCACCCTGACTCTCTCGGTCAATCGGGAGCGCCTGCTCCATAAATGCCGGACCACAGACATCAGCGACTCGCTTTTCAATTTCCACCTCGGTCTGTGCTGGCATCATATTCAATCGAACACGGCCGGCGTTCGATAACCTGATTCCAATTTGCGGGTGGCTCAATCCAATGCGCTTAACAACTTCATCGATGCGGCCCGACTCCGTTTTTTCTGTCTTTAGAAACTTGCGCCTCGCCGGCGTATTAAAAAACAGGTCGAACACTTCGACGGAAGTGCCAACTGGGTGACTGGCAGGCTGCAGTTGAACTTCCATACCCGCACCTTCGGTCTGGGCCTGCCATGCGTCCTGATCTGCTACCGCCGAAGTCAGCGTGAGACGAGAAACAGAGGCGATACTTGCCAAAGCTTCTCCGCGAAAACCTAGAGTGGAAACGGTTTCAAGATCATCGACTGTTTGAATCTTACTGGTGGCATGCCGCTCAAGCGCCAAAGGGATGTCTTCTTGATCGATACCGGCACCATCGTCACGAACCAATATGCGCTTGGCGCCACCGGCCTCAACATCTATCCAGATATTCTTGGCGGCACCGTCGATACTGTTCTCCATCAACTCCTTCAAGACAGAAGCTGGGCGCTCGACAACCTCTCCGGCCGCAATTTGGTTGGCCAATCTAGAGGGGAGACGCTGAATGCTCAACTAGCGGGAATTTCTAGGGTCTGGCCAACTCGGATAACCGAGCTGTCCAAACTATTGTGCTGCATAAGATTTGCGCTGCTGACACCAAATTGTTCTGCAATTTCGGAAAGCGTGTCTCCCGGCTGAATCACATAGCTTGTTGGCTCTGAGTTGCCGATCGCAGCGATCAAAGTGCCGTCGGGGGGATATCTCTCAAAGTATCTCTTCACCCCATTAAATATGGACCGAGCAAGGTTGGCCTGAAAGGTCGGATTGGCGAGATTTTCCGCCTCTTGAGGGTTTGAGATAAAACCGGTTTCAATTAACAAAGATGGCATATCAGGGGATTTCAGCACCATAAAAGATGCCTGTTCGACCTGACGTTTATGCATTCGAGTAACCTGCCCCATCTGCGGAACAATCTCCGCCCCCAGCCGCAGACTAGAGTCCAGAGAGGCGGTCATAGAAAGGTCGAGAAGCACACTGGCAAGCACATCGTCCTTGTCTCTCAGGCTAAGGTCACCTACACCTCCAATTAAATCTGCTCGGTTCTCCTTTTGCGCTAAATAGCTCGCCCGCTCGCTCGTAGCACCGCGGTCGGAAAGCGCATAGACAGAAGCGCCATTGGCCGAAGGTAAATCGAAGGCATCTGCATGAATCGACAAAAATATATCCGCGCGGTTTTGGCGAGCCAATTCAGCACGCTCTCTAAGGGCAATATAGTAATCACCGTCTCGCACCATCAGCGCCGAATAGCCGGGAGTTGCATCAATAGCTCGCTGCATCTGGCGGGCTATTGCCATCACCACATTCTTCTCCCGCACTCCACCGGGCCCAGAGGCCCCAGGATCTTCACCGCCATGCCCAGCATCAATGGCAACAATGATGTCGCGGTTTTCTGAAGCGACTTCATCGATTGTTCGCACAATCGGCGCGTTCTCCGTTTCTAAATCCAACACCAAACGATGCCCATAGCTCTCATTCGGCGCCAAAGAGAATGATTTCGGCCTTACCAATTCATTGAGATCCAGAACGATCCTCAAGCCTCCATCATCCCGTGTCCCGAAACGAATCTGATCCATAGGGGTCGAGCGAAAATCCAATACCGCATCGTTGTATTCAACCCGCGTTTCATCGAGGTCGATTACCACTCTGTCCGGGTTAGATAGTTGGAACAGACTGTGCTCAACCGGCCCAGTCAAATCAAAAACGACTCGAGTGCTTTGAGGAGAAGGCCAAACTCGAATCTGCTCAATTGCGGGCTGCGTTAGGGCAGTTTCAGAAAATAATAGTAGGGTCAGGGACCAAAAAGCGAGGGAGGGAATCCTGTTGGGATTGACGCGCTTATCAATCCACGAGGGGCTGGCCAAGAGTAAACCAACTATTGTTCGCTTCATGTCGGGCTATTCTGCCATTTAAGGGCTATTTGTCTAGCATTTCCATGCATTGAAATGCCAATGTAAAGATCAGGATCCGGTAACCATCCAGTACCCTTTTCGGGCCATTCGATAAAGCAAAGCGCATCTTCAAAGTACTCGCGCCCACCCATAAACTCTAACTCCTCGGGGTCTTCCATCCGATATAGATCGAAGTGGTTTACTCTCAGGCCGGGTAAATCGTATGTTTCTACCAAGGTGTAGGTCGGGCTTTTTATCTTGGTTTCACAGCCCATAGCTCTCAAAACCCCTCTAACTAGAGTGGTTTTTCCAGCTCCCAAGTCACCCTCAAGATACACCAGAATTTTCTTGCCCGAGAGGCGTTCAGCGAGCAACTTCGCTAATTCGAGAGTTTCCTGCTCAGAACCGCAGAGATGGGTTTCAGTCGAGGACATCTTCAAACCCCGGGGCATGAAGAACTTCTGGTACAGCAGCGACGAGATCCGTTGCTTTAAGTGAGATTTCACCGACCACTTCAGCGGCAATATCAGCCGCTGCTCCATGAATAAAGAGTCCGGCTTTGGCAGATTGCTCAACCTCGTAGCCCTGGGCTAGCACAGAGCCAATCAAGCCACTAAGAACATCTCCCATTCCGCCGCTCGCCATGCCTGGGTTTCCAGTTATATTCAGATAGGCTGCAGAGCCTTCTGGTTCTGCCCTGGTTAGCAGTGAGCCGTTGCCCTTAAGTAGCCAATGTCCGGGTATCTTTTCTTCTAAGGCCGCAATGGCCGCAAACCGATTCTCCTGAACTTCGGATGCAGAGATCCCTAACACCTTTGCTGCCTCGCCTGGATGGGGCGTAAAGCAAATACGTTCCTGTGATACCTCTATCTTTCCCTCAGCGATAAGATTGATGGCATCCGCATCAACCACAAGAGGAATATCCTCTTCCATTACCCTGAGCAACATTTGTTCAGCCCAGGAGTCTTTTCCCAGACCTGGCCCTACAACGACGGCAGTACATTGATTCAGCAGCGGCTCCAAATCGTTGTAATGATCGACGCGGTGAGCCATGGCCTCAGGTATGCGTGCCAACAGAGGAGCCAAGGTAGGTTCGCGAGTAGCAACCGAAATCTTCCCTACGCCCAATGCGAGAGCCGCTTCAGTCGCCAATATCGTCGCACCTGACATACCTGTATTCCCGCCGACTATTAGCAAGTGGCCGTAGGCGCCTTTGTGAGCACTCGGGAATCTTCGCGGAAAGACCTCATCCAGTAAATCTTCTGTGAGAATTTCATGAGGTTGCAGGGTCTGAATGCTGAGTTCATTAACACCCAAATCCTCAATAACCAGCTCGCCGACGCAATTTTCTGCCGCACCAGTGAGCAAACCTCTCTTGGCGGCGATATAACTAATGGTGACTTCCGCTTCAACAGCATCTATAGCGCAAGCTCCGGTATCCGCGTTTACGCCAGAAGGAACATCCAAAGCAAAGACCGGCATCCAGCTTTGATTTATGGCGCGACAGGCTTGTAGAACAGCGCCTCGAAGCTCTCCGCTAAAACCTATACCCAGCAAAGCATCCACGACAATGCCAAAGGCATTACTCAGGTCCGGTACTTCTGTCACAACAGAGTTGGTCCTCTGTAAAGCGAATTCTCTCGCTGAAGCTGCCTCATCAGACATTTTGCTTGGATCGGACAGGTCGACAATGCGCACATCCCAACCTGAATCCACCGCCAATCCGGCGACAATAAAGCCGTCACCGCCGTTATTCCCGCCACCACAAAATATGTGCAGTGTTTCTGGTTCCGGCCAGCGCTCTTTGATTTCATCAAAAGCTGCCCTTCCAGCATTTTTCATCAGCTGGATTGCAGGAACTCCCTGTTTCTCAATGGCATAAGCTTCCAATGCGCGAATATCGGCAATGGAGTAGCAGTTGAGCGTTTCTGAAAGTTCAATTTGAGACATCGGACACCAAGATGGGAGATAAGATCTAACAAAGCTTTTGCAAAGTCCGGCATTATAGAGAAATGAACAACCAAGAGCTTCTAAAGTGAAAACTCTTAGCGACCTTAGAGTAGAAATAAATAACTGGGCTGTCGATGAAGGTTTCGCCAAAGTGGGTGTGACTGATCTAGAGCTTGGCGAAGCGAGCGACAACCTGCGCGACTGGCTGGCAAATAACTATCAGGGCGAAATGAACTGGATTGGCGACCGGCTAGAACTGCGTGAAAATCCGCAATCTCTCTTGCCGGGCGCTGCACGAGCTATTTGCTTTCGTATGAACTATTTTCAGGATCACACCCAACCCCTAAAGATTCTCGAGGACGGCGACAAAGCCTATATTTCTCGCTACGCGCTGGGCCGCGACTACCACAAGCTCATTCGCAGAAAACTGGCAAAGATTGCTAGAAAAATCCAAGACTGGTCTGAGCAAGAGTTACAACAACGACCCTTCGTTGACAGCGCGCCCGTATTGGAAAAACCTCTAGGCCACAAAGCCGGCCTCGGCTGGGTAGGAAAAAATACTCTCCTCCTGACACGCGAAGGCGGATCCTGGTTTTTCCTTGGCGAGATTCTCACTTCACTGGAACTCCCCGTTGATGAAAACAGGGAATCCGACGAATGCGGCAAATGTAAGGCCTGTATGACCTGCTGCCCCACTGATGCATTTCCAGAGCCTTATGTTCTCGATGCGCGAAAATGTATTTCCTACCTCACCATTGAATACGATGGATCAATTCCCCTGGAACTGAGAAAACCCATGGGTAATCGTGTATTTGGATGTGACGATTGCCAACTGGTATGCCCATGGAACCGTGACGCGGCCATATCCCGGGAGGATCATTTCAGCCCTCGACATCAGCTCGAAGATTCAGAGCTAATAGAAATTTTTAAGTGGAGCAAAGCTGAATTCGAAGAAAAAACTGCCGGTTCGCCTATACGCAGGGCTGGATACGAGCAGTGGCAGAGAAATCTGGCGATTGGACTGGGAAATGGATCACCAACTTCTGAGGCAATAAACACTCTAAAAAATTACCAAGGCTCCTCCGCTATGGTTAGTGAACATATAGAATGGGCAATCTCTCAACTCGAGAGCCAGCTGCAGGCTTCATCGGAGAAATAACGTGAATACTAGTGCCGACACTGCCGACGAACAAAAAGTCGCCGAGACAACAGAATTTGAATCCCTCGCCGGCAATTTACTGCTGGCAATGCCAGGAATGCCAGACCCCTTTTTCTCTCAAACCGCAACCTTAATTTGCGATCACAGCATTGAAGGCGCCATGGGCATTGTTGTGAATCAACCCACCGAAATAAAACTCGAAGAGGTATTTGAGCAGCTAGAATTCGATCCAAGCGACTTTGAGGCAAAAGATCGGCTGATTGGTTATGGCGGCCCAGTAGGCCGTGATCAGGGTTTTATGCTGCATCTCGAAGACGGCCAAGATTGGAGCTCTTCCATTAAGGTGGCGAAAGACATGGAGCTCACTACCTCACCAGATATTGTTGAAGCGGTATCTCGGGGTGACGGCCCAGAAAAATGGATATTTGTGTTGGGCTATGCCGGCTGGACAGCCGGTCAGCTGGAAACCGAGTTGGCCGGGGATTCTTGGATAGTGACTCCCGCTACGAGCGAATTGGTATTTGATACTCCCGCCACTGACCTTCTTAAACATGCAGCCTCACAACTCGGCGTTGACCTCAATCGACTGGGCACAGTCACCGGCAGCGCCTAAAAAGGCTTTGCAATGAGTCAGCAGCTAATTTGTTTTGATTTTGGTCTGAATAGCATTGGCGTTGCCACTGGCCAGGGTGCATTAAGCATCGCCACACCTTTGAAGGAACTGCGAGCAAAGGATGGTATTCCCGACTGGTCCCAGGTGGAAAATCTTTTGTCTGAATGGCAACCGAAAACAATATTGGTGGGGCTGCCACTCAATATGGATGGCAGCGAAAGCCCACTCAGTCAGAGAGCTCGAAAATTTGGCAATCGATTACATGGCAGATATGGGATCGAAGTGGAGATGGTCGACGAGCGACTGACCAGCCGCTCAGCCAAAGAAGAAATGTCAGAGCTCGGACACAAGGGCAACTACAAAGACAAGCCCATTGATTCAGTGGCAGCCTGCCTAATTCTAGAGCAATACTTCAACCAGTAGAGCTCAACTGCTTTCTTAAATACTCTGTTTAAAACCGTTCCTCTCCAAAAAAGCTCTGATTAAAACAAGGCTCCATCTTCTTTATCGTCGCTCTCTTCCAGCATAAGACCATCTGTGCCGTCGTCCTCACCAGGGATATTCTCACTCGAAGAATGCAGTTTAATCATCAAGCGCAGATCATTTTTACTATCTGCGTGTTTGATCGCATCGTCATAGGAGATAATACCCTCGTTAAATAACTCATAGAGAGCTTGATCAAAGGTCTGCATGCCTAGCTCTTTAGACTTGGACATTATCTCTTTGATCTCATGAACATCGCCTTTCTTAATCAAATCGCCAATCAGCGGAGTATTGATCAGAATTTCGATAGCAGCACGGCGTCCACCTTCCACCGTAGGGACGAGCTGCTGGGCAACAAAGGCTCGCAAGTTAAGAGATAGATCAAGCAGAAGCTGATCGCGTCTATCAGATGGGAAGAAGTTAATAATGCGGTCCAGTGCCTGATTGGCATTATTAGCGTGCAAGGTAGCGAACACTAGGTGACCTGTTTCAGCAAAGGACACCGCGTGCTCCATGGTTTCCCGTGAGCGAACCTCACCAATCAAAATCACATCTGGTGCCTGGCGCAATGTACTGTGTAGGGCGTTTTCCCAACTCAGTGTATCAACCCCCAACTCCCGCTGAGTGATGATGCAACCTTTATGCTCGTGTACAAATTCAATGGGGTCTTCGATGGTAATGATATGGCCGTTGCCATGCTCATTGCGGTATCCAATTAGAGAGGCCAGAGATGTCGACTTACCGGTTCCAGTACCACCGACAAAAATAATGATGCCGCGCTTATTCATGCAGAGCTCTTTCAGCACCGAGGGTAATTTCAGATCTTCAGGGGTGGGTATATCCGTTGGAATCTTCCGCAGCACCATGCCTACGGCACCGCGTTGAAAGAAAGCATTCACCCGAAAACGCCCACCATTTTTGGAAACGATTGCGTAATTCAGTTCTTTCTCCTGCAAAAACTCTTCTTGCTGCCAATCCTCCATGCTGCCAAGTGCCATATCTCGCGTCTGCTGCGAGGTCATATTGGACTTTCCAACATTGTGAATTTTGCCCTGAGCTTTTAGGCCTGGTGGTCGTCCTTCAGAGATAAAAAGGTCGGAACCGTCCTTATCCAGCATCAATTGCAATAAGGGTTCTATATCCATCTGCTACTTCCCAAAATTTTTTGTATACGGCTTATAAAAACCCGAATTAGAAATTGTCAGGCATCTTGGCCCGTTCTTTAGCTTGCTCGCGCGAAATGACCTTCTTGTTCACTAGATCCGTCAAGCATTGATCTAGAGTCTGCATTCCCAATTGTTGGCCAGTCTGAATGGCCGAGTACATCTGGGCGATTTTATCTTCACGAATCAGGTTACGAATCGCCGGCGTGGCAATCATAATTTCATGTGCTGCCACTCGACCGCCACCCACTTTTTTCAATAGCGTCTGAGATACCACGGCTCGCATGGATTCCGACAACATGGTTCGCACCATGGCTTTTTCAGCAGCAGGGAAAACATCAACCACACGGTCAATGGTCTTGGCGGCCGAGTTAGTATGAAGCGTACCGAATACCAAGTGCCCTGTTTCCGCGGCGGTCAAGGCAAGGCGAATGGTTTCAAGATCTCGCAGCTCGCCCACCAGAATGATATCCGGATCTTCCCGCAGCGCAGATCGCAAGGCGGCGTCAAAACCATGAGTGTCGCGATGAACCTCTCGTTGATTCATCAGACACTTTTTCGATTCGTGCACAAATTCGATTGGGTCTTCGATCGTCAGAATATGCTCATATTTATTCTCATTGATGAAGTCAATCATGGCGGCGAGTGTTGTACTTTTACCCGAGCCCGTGGGGCCCGTCACCAGCACAATGCCGTTGGGCTGCATGCAGATATCTTTAAACACATTCCCCATTCCCAGCTGCTCCATAGTCAGCACTTTTGAAGGAATGGTTCTGAAGACCGCACCGCAACCTCGATTCTGGTTAAAGGCGTTTACACGAAACCGCGACAGACCGGGAATCTCAAAAGAGAAGTCCGTTTCCAGCAACTCTTCAAAGTCCTTGCGCTGCTTGTCATTCATCACTTCATAAACAAGACTATGAACTTCCTTATGCTCCATCGAAGGCAGATTAATTCTGCGCACATCACCATCCACACGTATCATTGGAGGCAGTCCCGCAGAAAGGTGCATATCGGAAGCGCCTTGTTTAACAGCAAAGGCTAAGAGTTCAGTAATATCCATCGACTAGGTTCCGCACTAATTGGTTAAAGATGACCAGAATATCCGAAAAGATTAAGAGCGTACAAACCCGACTTTCAAAGGCGGCCGGCGAAGCCGACCTTCCCCGGCTCGTCGCGGTCAGTAAAACCCGGTCCGAACAAGCGATAAGAGAAGCAGCCGAGAGCGGATTAAGGGGGTTTGGCGAGAACTATTTGCAAGAAGCCATTCCCAAAATCGAAGGTCTTGCGGATTTGAATCTAACTTGGCATTTCATCGGTTCGATTCAGAGCAATAAAACGGCAGATATCGCCAGAAATTTTGACTGGGTGCATACTGTTGAACGAGAGAAGGTTGCGCGCCGTTTATCTGATAGCCGCCCGGAAAATCTGCTTCCCCTGAATTTGTTGATTCAGGTAAATATCGATGACGAAGATAGTAAAGCTGGAGTCTCGACAGAAGAAATATTCGAGTTGGCCGAACGCATCCAAGACTTACCCAGAGTGAAGCTTCGCGGGTTAATGGCGATACCCAAACCGCGCGCAGATTTCGAGGCCCAGCTTTCAATATGCCGACAAATGAAACATCTTTTCGATCAGCTAAAACAGCAATATGCCGAAATTGATACACTCTCTCTGGGTATGTCCTCGGACCTAGAAGCGGCGGTTCAAGCCGGTAGCAGCCTTGTCAGAATTGGTACTGATATATTTGGCGCGCGGACATAGAATCCATAACCACAAATTAGAAAAGCAGAGAAACAACCGTGCAAAACCAACACCCAAGCATCGGATTTATAGGCGCTGGCAACATGGCAACCGCCATAATTAAGGGCATGCTCGAACAAGGGTTCCCAGCGGCAAAAGTTCTTGCTATCGATCCTTCTTCTGAACAGCTTGAACGACTGAATCAAGCTCTGGTTCAGTTTCGAACCCCGATAAACACCGGCAACGAATGCTCTGCAGCCAAAGACTGTGACATTTTGGTTCTAGCAGTGAAGCCTCAAATTCTGCCCGAGGTTGCGGAACAACTCAGCGACCATATCCGTAAAGACGCATTGATCGTATCTGTGGCCGCTGGTATCACTATCGAACTCTTACAAAAATTTCTCGATGACCGTTCTGTCGTGCGCTGCATGCCAAATACCCCTGCACTTTTGGGGCAGGGAGCAGCTGGACTTTTTGCCAGCGGCAATTGCTTAGATGAACAGAAAACTCTAGCTAAGGGAATCTTTGATTCCGTCGGCTTAACTCAGTGGCTACAAAGCGAATCCGATCTCGATTTAGTAACCGCCATATCGGGAAGCGGACCAGCCTATTTCTTCCTCTTTATGGAAGCCATGATAGAAGCAGCGGCAGAGATGGGCCTCGATAGAGACACGGCATACCGCCTCTGTGTTCAAACCTGTAGCGGCTCCGCTCTTATGGCAGCTCAAGATTCTGAACTTGCGGAGCTAAGAAATCGTGTAACTAGCCCCAAGGGCACTACAGAAAAAGCTATTGCGGCCTTTGAAGCAGGCGGCTTAAGGGATCTGGTAAAACAAGCCATGCAGGATTGTGCTGACCGCTCGGTTGAAATGGCTCGCGAAGCCTCAACACTTGACTCCCAAACAACAGAAGCGTCCAACGACTAATTAGCTAACCCCTTCTCGAGGTAATTAATGCAAGAAATCGGTATCTACGTAATCCAAACCCTGGGTGGTCTCTACGCTGGGGTGTGTGTACTGCGAGTTTTATTGCAGCTGGTGCAAGCCGATTACTACAATCAAATCAGCCAATTTATTGTGACAGCCACCAGAGCCCCTATCCAGGTGTTGAGGCCTGCACTGCCAAACTGGGGTCGACTGGATATTGCCGCTTTGGTCTGGGCTATCCTGGTTGGATATCTCATCTTCCAAATTTCAGCATTAATCGCTGGTGTTGGCATCGTCGAACCATTGCTAAGCATCGCCTGGGCATTTATGGGAATGCTGCGCCTGTGCCTCAATATCCTGTTTTATGGAATGATCGGCGTAATCGTGATTAGTTGGTTGACCCTTATGGGCGGAATGCGAATCTCCCACCCTGCGATCAATCTGATGGAACAAATCGTTCGCCCCTTTATGGCACCCTTCCAGCGTATTTTGCCTCCCTTTGGTGGGATCGATCTGTCTCCCATACTGCTTTTTCTTGCTATTCAGGTTGCGCTAAGAATGACGATTGAAGTTGCGCTGACCCTGGGATCCTTTGGCAGATATGGCGGACTGGTCGTTGGCTTCTAGCCCCTGAAGAAGAATCTCAGTAGACTTCGCTGCCAATAAGAGCAGCACGACCACTAATCACTACAGAATGAGCGATCAAAGCCCACAGCGAACAGGTCTTGACCAATCAGTCGGGATCGTAAAACCGCAATCGGTGGATATCACAGATCCACTGAGGTTGGCCTGTGGGCAAGTCTTAAATGGTTATCACTTGGTCTACGAAACCTACGGCGAACTCAATGAAGATAGGAGTAACGCCATACTGATTTGCCACGCTCTCAGCGGATACCACCATGCTGCTGGCTATCACAGCGATGACCCAGCGGAGAAACCTGGCTGGTGGGACAATTGTATTGGCCCGGGCAAACCAATAGATACCAACCGCTTCTTCGTCGTCTGCCCTAACAATATCGGCGGCTGCCACGGCACAACAGGGCCAAAATCTATCAACCCGGATACGGAAAAACCCTGGGGTCCAGATTTTCCTCCATTACGTTTTCGCGATTGGGTCGATAGTCAAGCGCAACTGGCCGATCATCTAGGAATTCAAGCTTGGGCAGCCATTATCGGCGGTAGCCTGGGTGGCATGCAGGCCATGCGTTGGTCTCTGGAATATCCGGACCGAGTAAAGAACTGCCTAGTTATCGCTTCCGCCATGAACTTAACGCCACAAAACATCGCCTTTAATGAAATGGCGCGACAGGCAATTACGTCCGATGCTGATTTTTGTGATGGACACTATATTGAGCAGGGTAAAAAGCCGACTAAAGGGCTAGCGCTAGCTCGCATGATCGGTCATGTCACCTATTTGTCGCAGGGCCAACTCGAAGAACGTTTTGGACGTGACCTCCGACAAGGCAGTTTCGAACGCGGCAACGACAATCCAGTGCAGTTTGAGGTGGAGTCCTACCTAAACTATAAGGGTGACCAGTTTGCGGAAACCTTTGATGCCAATACCTACCTGGTTATTACTCGCATGCTGGACGTTTTTGATCTTGCTCGCGAATACGACAACGATCCGGTAAAAGCTTTCTCAAATGCGAAGTGCCGATTTTTTGTCGCTTCTTTTTCGACGGATTGGCGTTTTGCGCCAGATCGCTCAAGGGAAATTGTTGATGCCTTGATCGCTGCCAATAAGGATGTCAGTTACATCAATGTCGAAACAGATAGAGGTCACGATGGCTTCCTCGCGGATATCCCACGCTATACCGAAGGCTTACGCAGCTATTTGAATGGCGTAGCAGCGGAACTGTCGTCGGCTGAGGGCTCAGATGAGACGTGATTTTGAGATTATTAAGGAGTGGGTACCCCAGGGTGCCCATGTGCTCGATCTTGCCTGTGGCGATGGCACACTTCTGCGCAGCCTTCTTGATGACCGCGGTGTAACAGCCTATGGCCTAGAAAATGATCCTGATTCAATCGCCGGCTGTATTCAAAAGGGTGTGAATGTTGTTGAGAAAGAACTGGTCAGAGACCTGGACAGCTTCAAGGACAACTCATTTGATTTGGTCATCATGACCCAGGCCATTCAGGTAATGAAATACCCGGATATTATTCTCGACGAGATGTTACGAGTAGGTCGAGAGTGCATTGTCACCTTCCCTAACTTTGGCAACCTGGGTGCTCGTACCCACCTTGCGCTCCGCGGGAAAATGCCGGTAACCAAAAATCTACCTTATCAGTGGTACGACACACCCAATATCCATTTTTGCACGGTGGCAGACTTCCGTGCGCTCTGCAAAACCAAGGGCTATAAATCCTTAAACGAAGCTACTCAGGCTGATCGCCCTTACAACAAAGCTTTCAAGGGAATCTGGCCGAATCTCTTTGCCGAGACGGCCATCTATCACCTAACCAAAGAGGACTAGGTACACGTGAAACTAAAGCTAATTCTGGCTCTGGCCTGCTGCCTTGGCTTTGCACCAGCCCATGCCCAAACGGACATTTCCAAGGACTTTGGCGATTACCGCGTCTATTACTCGGTTTTTAACAGCAGTTTCATCACACCTGAGATTGCCGCACTTTATGGATTAACTCGTGGTTCTAACCGCGCGCTGGTTAATATTTCTCTGATCCGAACTTCGGCGGATGGGGATTCTCTGGGGCTGCCCGCGCAGGTTAGCGGAACGGCACGAAATCTTATTATGCAGAACACTCCTCTAAACTTTGTCGAAATCGATGAAGGCGATGTAACTTACTATCTGGCTTCATTTAGATTCGACGATCAGGATCCCCTGCACTTTGATATCGAAGTTAATCATGAGGACACACGCGTCCCGCATAAGCTCAGCTTTACTCGCACACTCTACGCAGACTAAGGCCACAATCTAGCCAGGACCAATGCAAAAAATCGTTCTCGCTTCGGGCAACAAGGGCAAGCTAAAAGAGCTTCAGCAACGGCTTGGCCATGTCGCTGACTTTGTCCCGCAGTCAGAATTCGATATCGATACCCCAGAAGAAACTGGGCAATCTTTTGTCGAAAATGCCCTACTAAAAGCGCGTTATGTTTCAGCAAAAACTGGGCTACCCGCCCTGGCCGACGATTCGGGCTTATCGGTGAATTATCTCGACGGGGCACCAGGAATCTATTCGGCTCGCTACGCCGGACCAAATGCGGAAGATGGCGACAACAATTTCAAGTTACTCGCGGAGCTCGATCAAATTTCTGAAGATTCTAGAGGCGCTGCATTTCACTGCGCCCTAGCACTGCTCTACCCCGAACCAGAATCCAGCCCAATTATCTGCGAAGGTATTTGGCGCGGAAAAATTTTGACCGAACCCAGAGGCGACAATGGATTTGGCTACGACCCTTTGTTCCAACCTGAGGGGTTGGATTGCAGCTCAGCTGAACTAGAGCCCGAGCACAAAAATGAAATTAGTCATCGCGGACTGGCGATGGCAATGTTGGTGTCCAGGCTAGAGGGGATTAAAGAATAAACTCAGTCCGTATCGGACTGTTTGGCGACCTTATGTTGATCATCCGATAGTCCCAAATGCCAATAGCTGCTGGCATACAGTTCGTCGCGCTGCACACCTTTTTCCAGCTTGAGATAGCGTCGAATCGCGCGGGAGGTATGGAATTCCCCGGCAACCCACATCGAAGGTTTACCAGCCAGAAATTCAAATTCTTTGACTTTGTCCAATAAAGGAAAGCTGTCACGATTCGGTCGCTCGTTCACTACCCAGTGCAGCTCGACACCTTCGGGAACCGGCAAATCCTGTTTATCGGCTTCCGACAAAAGTTCAATTGCCACATACCCCTTTGCATCTTTGGGTAGCTGTTCAATATTTACGCTAATAGCTGGCAGTGCCGTCATATCGCCAGCCAGCAAGAACCAATCCGCATCAAAATCCAGTAGTTTTTTTGCGCCCGGACCCACAAGTGAGATTTCCTGGCCTATCTCAACACTTTCTGCCCAGGCAGATGCGGGCCCACCATCTGCATGTCGCATAAAATCTAAATGCAGGGTTTTTGACTGACTTTCAAATCGGCGAATAGTGTAGCTGCGACGGACTTCCTCGCCCTGATGCTTTAGCAACAACTTCACATAGCCGCTTTCCTGACCTTCTGGAAAATCTTCTAGGTCATCACCAACCAGACTTACTCGCCTCATATTCGGACTCAGCTCACGAACACCGACCACCCTTGCCTGCCGCGGTAATTGATTTCTGGTTCGAGTGTCTGCCATATCATGTCTTCAAATTATTCGAGAGGTGCATTTTGCGTCATATAAAAATGATGGCAAAGACTTATTGCACACCCCTCACCTAAGGAAAGAGGGGGCATAATTTTTGTAAATATACATCGCTACTTGATGCTCTGTGCAATGCATCTGATTAAATGCAAAACCTCGACTCATGGTATTTGAGAAGCTGTTCTTGTAACAAGCGCCATACTAGGAGAGTCTGAACATCATCAGAAAACAATTCATACAACAATTCATACAACAATAGGGGTGGAAAATATGGATACTAAAGCTATTAGTCTTTTGCTACTTAGGTTCTCGACGGGAATCTATCTGTCGCTCTGGGGCATAGATAAACTCATCAACGCAGAACATGCCGTTAACCTGTCTGACAGGTTTTACGGAGGCTTGCTCAGCTCCTCGGCGCTAATAACCGTTCAGGGTGTTGTGCAAGTAGCTCTTGGACTCGCTGTGGTGCTTGGCCTATTTCGCGGCATCACTTACTGGGCACAACTCGCCTGGTACTTGATCGGCATTCTTCCGATCATTGGCTATATTCTGGATCCCTTTGGCGCCTATCTTGTCGAAACTGGTCGCCTTACCTGGTTCCCCTCAACCACACTACTTTTTGCAAGCTGGGTGATCATCCTTTTCAAGGATTACGACCTACTCTCCCTCGACGCAAAAAGGAACAAATAGATTTGGGCGGGGTAACCTTTGCGTTACCCCTCTTCCCAGTCCACCACACATTCATAAGGAGTAATTTCCAAGCCTGGCGTCCATACTTTGGACCGACTTAAAGTAAAAGGGCGTGTGTAAATGACGGGGTCCATTACCGTGACTGAAAAATCCAGTCTATTTCCACCCTCTGAAACCGCATAGGTTTCGACAACCGTCGCCTGCTCAGACTGCGGCAACCCCCATTCGGACCAATAAGGCCAGTCAATATGTGTGGTAGTCACCACCAGGGTATCTCCGACCCAGCGGCCTGTTGAGAATCCAGTAGCTGAAAACTCCGGATCTGGAGTCGCAGAAGAATCCAGATAGATTGTTCGAGTGGTGTTGTATTCCGAGCTCTCTATCTCGACTCGATCGCCGAGGTCTCGGATCTGCATAGGAACAGGATCAAATGTTGCATCCGGCATACCTTGCCTACATTCCGCCAATTCAATATTGTCCTCGAGAATATCGTAGGCCTCGTTCAACTCCCTGCCGTAATCGGTTAACCAATCCCTGGACAAATCTACCTCTGGCTCGACCCAGGTACCCTGTCCAGCCCTCCAGCTTCGAAAAATGCTAGTCGCTGTTCGCCGTTCTTCAGCAACCTGTGCTGGGTCGAACTCGTCGTCCTGTCGCACGAGAGATTCATTCGCCCATCTCAATCCATCTGAAGCACCAGATACAAATTCTTCGCCACTGGGCAACATGACATTCAGTGCGCCAAAGTGATGTTCGCGCCGTCTGACCGGATACCCCGCCACCTTTACATTGCCGATAAAGTCTTCCGCCGTTAATTCGTATCTTGCTTCCATTGATCTGGGGCCCGGTCCGAGTTCTACCTCGTAGATCTCCTCCTCGCCAGTATCAGTAACCACTCTGAGCCGCCCACGAGTATGGGGGTTGTGCCAGAAGACCTCTGTCATCTCGCCTTCCAGCTCAATAATCTCATCGGTGTTATAGAGAACACCGTTTGTCACAGCGCCGTGATGCGCCAGTAGCTTTGGTGCTGCGATTAAAGCAACAACAAAGCAGACACCTACTAGCCCACTAGATTTACTCAGAGAAAATACAGATATCGAATTCAACATTGTGATGCCCCCAAACACCGCCTAAATCGACAGCGCAATTTTTTGATTTTACGGAGAATAAACACTGGCTAGATCAAGGACAACCGCAAAGATTTCTCAAGTCCGTAGCTCGATGACAAAATTAGGCGTATAAAATCGCTATCGGTTAGGGGAGAAAAAAATGTTTATGAGGATTTTTGGCTCAGTTCTTGTTCTGGTATTTAGCTTATCTGCATCAGCTCACCATGGGTGGCGCAGCTATCCGGTTGAGTACAACTTCACTGCCACGGTAACTGAGGTGGTGCATCGCATGCCTCACGCCTATATCTATGCAGAAGACGAACAAGGTACCGTCTGGCATCTTTTTTTAGCACCTTCGGAACGCAATGAGCGATTTGGCTACGATGGCAGTTCTATTCCCGTAGGCGTCCCCATTCAACTAATAGGCCAGCACGAGCGCGGAGGTAACGAAGGCAAGGTGCATTTTGCCAACAGTCTCGAAGGTGAGAACTACTACACCTACTACTACGACAATGGATCATCAAGCTGGTCACGACGTTGATGAGATTGCTAGTCATCTTGATCCTGGTTTTTCCCAGCTTTAGTCAAGCTCACCATTCACGGGCGGAATTTACCAATCAGGAAATCTCGTTGCAGGGAGTGCTAACTGATATCGTCTGGAAGAATCCTCATGTCGCTCTGTTTCTCGAGGTGCAATCGGGCAGTGGCGAGATTCAAAATTGGCGCCTAGAAGGCCCAACCAATTTGATGAGCCTGCAGCAAACTGGGGTGAACGCAGAAATATTTGAGATCGGTCAGCCTGTGACCGCAGTGGGTGAAACCTCAAGGCTGCGCGACGCCATCCAGGTAACCAATATCCTGCTCGCCGATGGTACCGAAGTCCTTATGGAGCCCTCGGCTTCACCGCGCTGGAACGGACCACGTATCGGTGGCTCTACTGGAACTCCAGAGCAGCCCAAGCTTGCCACGGAGAATCTAGGGTTTTTCCGCGCCTGGTACCCGGTTGGCAACCCCATGATGATATTGAATCGTTTTTCTTACACTGAGGCGGCCTTAGCAGCTCGATCAGACTGGGATTTAGTGGACAACCCCATTGTTCGCTGCGAGCAACCCGGCATGCCAGTCCCCATTTTTCACCCGCAACCTGTTCTATTTACTGAGGTGAGTGAAAATACCATTGGTTTGCGGCACGGCTACTTTGACACCCAGAGAATTGTGCACATGGATGAAGCTCTGGATGTTGATGCCCAGCCAGCCTCTCACTTAGGCATTTCAAAAGGCCGATGGGAAGACGAAAACACTCTGATAGTTGAGACCAGTCAAATCAACTACCCCTACTTTGACTTTCACGGAACCGCGCAGAGCGAATCAATCAGAGTAATCGAGCGCTATATCATGAGTGAAGACATGACGCGGATGGATTTTGAAGTGTTGGTGGAAGACCCTGCCACTCTCTCCGAGCCAGCCACCGCCAATTGGCATTTTCAGGCTCTGGACAAAGAATTTACCGCCTACGAATGCAATCCCTTTTAAGCTGAAATTAGAGACTAATTGCTGGGCTCAAATCGCTGTATACGCCGGCCTTCACCCGTCTCAGCCACATAGATGTTGCCTTCAGAGTCTACTGAAATGGTGTGACCAAAGTCGAATTGGCCAGCAGCATGTCCCGCTCGTCCAAAGCTGGAAACCGTTTCGCCACTGGCATTTTCGATAATATGCACCTTCTCGTTTAATCCATCCATCACGAAGATGTATTGCTGTTCGGGATCAGCCGAAAAATCCATCGACCAGGCACTGCCAAGAATATCGGGAGTCATCGCTGCACCAAGTGGAATCCAGATGTTGCGAATAAAATCTCCCCCTTTGGTGAAAATTTGGATGCGGTTTCCCTCGCGGTCACAAACGTAAACCAGCTCGTCATTGCTGATTTCAACACAATGCACTACAGCGGCAAAAACCCCTCCCACACCTTCCTGGCTTTCTTCAGGTGTCGCCTGGCGGCCCCACTGACGCAGGTAATTGCCCTCGCTATCGAATACCACAACACGCCGGTTCCCGTACCCGTCAGAAACGTAAATATCGCCATTGTCTGCATCGATTTCTAAATCAGATGGCCAGTAAAAGCCATTCCTGCTCGCGTTTAGACGTTCACCACTAGCCGTACCATCCGTTGTATCTACCACTCCCTTAGTGCCAATCTGCAGTAACAATTCACCTTGGTGACTGTATTTCTGGATTAAACCGTCACGACTGCCACCAATATAGAGATTGTCGTCGGCGTCAAAAGCACAGCCATGTAGAAAAGCAGGCACAATCTCCGGGTCGCCAAAGGATTCAATTAGATTTCCTTCGCGGTCGAACATCTGAATGGGCGGCGCGGCCTCGTAAGCACGTGCCTGCTTTTCGGATATATTGCGCCGATCTACCACCGCAACATGGTCATGGGAGTCTATGCACGACCCTCCCAAATGACCATTCACCCAGCCCTCAGGCAAAGGTGCGGGCCAGCTGGCATCAACTTCAAATTGTGCAGGGCTCTGGGCCTCAGCAAAAACTGATGCAAAAATTATCAAGCTGAAAATAATCCCTCTCATATTTTTCTCCTATTGATCGAGAACGCCCATTCGTAGAGGAGACCAGTCCATTCCGTCCGGGCCGGCAAGCCCATGGGCTAAAATTTTTGGCTCATCCATCCTATTCATATCAAAGACCTGAATATTTTTCTCCACCGGATCACTTACAAAGAGGAATTCACCTCGAACCAAAATACCGAAGTTTCCAGCACCAGGCTCGCCGTCACGAATAGCTGCCTCGCGCAACATTTCACGGGAACTCATATCGTAAACTCGGGCGTATTGGGGAACTACCTGTCCACCGCCGCCGTTGGGCACAGCAACCAAACCCGACTCACTAATTTCGATGCGTCCGGCATAGGGACGAGCATCGATCACATCAACCACCCGCAAGGAATCAGAATCCACAATTGAGATATCCGACTGCAGTCGATTGGAAACCCAAATTTCGCTGCCATCTGGAGCAACGGCCAAGCCTTCTGCCCCTAGCCCAGTTTCAATTACACTCGGTGCGCGATCTTCATTCAGATAGATCACAGACAAATGCCCATCACCACCGCGGCTAGTGACGTAGGCTCTGGAACCATCCGGGCTTATGCGAACCATATGCCCTTCGCGACCACCGGTGGGATAGGTGCGCACCACCTTAAGCGTCGCTGTATCAATCAGGGCAAGCTGATCAGAATCCTGCATCGTTGCCACAGCGTGGCGGCTATCCGGAAGGAAGAGCGCCGTGTGCGGACGCGAATCGGGCCCGAGATCGACCTTACCAACAATCTGTGCGTTTACCACGTCGATGAGAATAACGTGGCGACCGGGATTGTTGTTGCCTCCATATTCCGTCGTTAGTGCCCATCGCCCATCGGGAGATATATGAACCTCATGGGGAATAATTGGAGCTACCGGAAGTCGGACGATCTCGATCTCAGTGGCGAGATCAATCATGGATATACTGCCACCCACTCGATTGGCAACCAATAAAGTGCCTTCTTGAGCAAAAGAATTAGCACTTAAGCAGGCAGCCACAAAAAGGCCGAATAATATTTTTTTAATCACAGACACTTCCCCCAAAGAATCAGCTGGGTATTAAAGCATCAAAGCAGATGCGAAAAAGCCGCAGCAAGAAATCTTCAGACGCGCCAACACTCAACTTGAATAGATTCATCTGCCACAATAGCGCCCATGACATCCCACCCAAAACTGCCCCCTCTCTCTGCCTATATCCACATTCCCTGGTGTGTGGAGAAGTGTCCCTATTGCGACTTCAACTCCCACGGTACCAATGGCAAAGAGATTCCTGAGCTAGATTATCTCTACGCGCTGGCAAACGATTTAGAAGATGACCTGCCACTAGTGCAGGATCGAAAGCTTGAATCGGTATTTTTTGGTGGCGGTACCCCGAGTCTCTTTAGCGACATCGCCATCGGCAACCTAATTAGTCTGCTGGATAAGACCGTCGGCTTAACTGAAGACTGTGAGATTACTCTGGAGGCCAACCCCGGCACCTTTGAGGCAGAGAAGTTTGCCGGCTATCGCGAGCTTGGCGTGAATCGTCTCTCTATTGGTATTCAAAGTTTTGAGGAAGAAAAGCTGACAAAGCTAGGGCGAATACACTCTTCTGACGAAGCCCTAAATGCTTTTGAACTGGCCAGAGAAGCCGGCTTCGACAACATCAATCTCGACTTAATGCACGGATTGCCGAACCAAAGCACTGATCAGGCGCTGGCAGATTTACAACAAGCCGCCGATCTGGGGCCAGAGCATATCTCCTGGTATGAGCTCACCATCGAGCCCAACACTGAATATTTCAAACGTCCTCCCAAGCTCCCAAGTGAATCCATTCTCGCCTCTATCAATGAAGAAGGATTGGCCCTCTTGGATTCAGCTGGATACAAGCGATATGAAACTTCCGCTTATTGCAAAAATGGCAAAGAATCTCGCCACAATTTGAATTACTGGCAGTACGGCGACTATTTGGGAATCGGCGCTGGTGCCCATTGCAAACTAACAGACCCCAATGGCATACATCGTTTTTCTAAAACTCGTGCGCCAACCCACTATCTCAACGCTCGCAACGGATTTCGAAAAGGCGAAACCACTATAGAGAAAGAAGATCAGTCATTTGAGTTCCTAATGAACGCCTTAAGGCTGATTAATGGCACTAGCTTCGAATTGTTCGACCAGAGAACCGAATTAAGTTTGAAGGAGATAGAATCCACAATCGAAAAATTAGTGGCGCATAGCTACCTTGCCAGAGATGAAGAGAGATTCTGGCCAACAAAAAAGGGGGTGCGCTACCTAAACAACTGTCTACTCGAACTAATGAATTAGAAGAGTCGTACCTAGAGCTACAAACTCCGGAACCCCTTGTTAATTCTAGCGACTAAAACGGTATGGTTGACCCGTCCCAGTGAAGTAATCTTCCACTCTGCTCAGTATCCAGCTGTTCAACAACATCTGTTAAACGCTCCCCAGTGAGCTCAGGCGAATACAGCTTTCCATCCCGAATATTTTTTTGAAAAGGTTTAGAAAGTTCAGTGTCCGTAGTGCCTGGATGCAATGCCACTACAATAGAATCGGGCGACCGACGACGCCATTCCAGATGCATATTCCTGATCAACATATTTAGTGCCGCCTTACTAATTCGGTAGCTATACCATCCTCCCAGCTGATTCTCCGAGATACTGCCTACCATCGCCGAAAGAGATATCCAGCGCACTGGAGTTATTTTTCTAACCAATGGATCAATTGCCTTGGCTAGGTTGAGGTGAGCAATCAAATTAGCTGAAATATTCAGTTGCAGCCAATTCGAATCTACATTTGAAAGGCTCTTCTCCGGCATTTGTTCTTCTTGATGAAGAATACCTGCACACTGGATCACCATGTCTATTCGGTCACCAGAATCTGCCATAGACTGCAGCCATTGTTCAGCGACTGGAATGTTCCTTTCTAACGTCATATCTAACTGCAAATGCTGCTGGCTCCAGGTAGGCCTGCTTGAACGGCCTAGGGTTACCAAGTTGTGCCCCCGAAAAGAGAGTTCTGTTCCTAGTGTCTGGGCTATGCCGCTTCCAGACGAAGCGATCAAAATATTCATCAATTCGAATCAGTTTTGTAGAGTCAGACAAGATTTTAGCGCCTAGTGACTAGCTGCCTCATTGCCAAGAATTCAGATAGTGCATCACAAACCCAGTTCAACCTAACGAGATCGCCCGACTACCCGGCCGACCGATCCACTCAGCCGAGCATTGGTATAACCAATTGAACGTATTGCCAAAATAATTCGCGCTATCGACCCAGCTTCGCTAAAATGCGCGGCCCGGTGCATTGCCCCATTATTAAATCTGGACTACAGCACCACCAAGCAACAAAAAAAAGAGGTCATCACATGCCATTGACTATTGGCGTGCCCAAAGAGGTGCAAGAAAACGAGCGACGCGTCGCCACTACACCTGAAGCCATCGGCCAATTACAAAAGCTGGGCTTTGAGGTAGCTGTGGAATCAGGCGCTGGAGCCGCCGCTAAATTTACTGACGAGGCATACTCAGAAGCCGGCGCTAGCGTTGTCGCAGATACCAAAGAGCTATGGGCAAGCAGCGACATCATTCTGAAAGTTCGCGCCCCACAACAGCATCCAGAATTAGGAGTGAACGAGGCAGACCTTCTCAAAGAAGGGCAAACTCTCGTGAGCTTTATGGCTCCCGCACAAAATCCAGAACTTCTGGAGACGCTCGCTAGTAAAAAGATTAATGCACTGGCAGTTGAAGGTATCCCCCGTATTTCTCGCGCGCAAAAAATGGACTGTTTGTCGTCCATGGCCAATATCGCTGGCTACCGCGCAGTAGTTGAGGCAGCTCAACAGTTTGGTCGGTTCTTTACCGGTCAAATCACGGCGGCGGGCAAAATTCCGCCTGCAAAAATTCTCGTCATTGGTGCCGGTGTTGCCGGTCTATCCGCCATTGGTACTGCCGCATCCATGGGCGCAATTGTTCGTGCATTCGATACGCGAATGGAAGCCAAAGACCAGGTTGAAAGTCTGGGAGGCGAGTTCCTCGTATTGGAATTTGATGACGATGATGGCTCCGGCGAAGGCGGTTACGCCAAAACCATGAGCGATGAATTTATCGCCGCTGAAATGGCTATGTTCGCTGAACAAGCCAAAGAAGTGGACATCGTAATTACGACTGCTCTAATTCCGGGCCGTCCGGCGCCCGAGCTGTGGACCGAAGAGATGGTCAAGTCCATGAAAGAAGGCAGCGTAATTGTTGATCTTGCTGCGGAAATGGGCGGTAACTGCAAACTCACCGAAGCCAACAAAATTGTTACTAAACACGGCGTCACCCTGATCGGCTATACCGACCTGCCAAGCCGTCTGCCAACTCAATCTAGCCAGCTTTATGCGACTAACCTGCGTCATCTGATGACCGATATGTGCCCCGAGAAAGACGGCAATCTCGTTATCGATTTCGAAGACGAAGTAGTGCGCGGCGCAACCGTAGTCAAAGCCGGTGAAATCACCTGGCCACCACCCGCTCCGAAACTCAGTGCTGCACCCAAAGCCGAAGCAAAACCAGAGCCTCAGGCTGCTCCTGAGCCTGAAGAGCCCAAATCCAAAGTCGGCAGCAATATTGCCGCTGCGGTTATTGCCGGTGCTGCATTGCTAGGCATGGGAGCAGTTGCTCCAGCCGATTTTATGGCGCACTTCACCGTATTTGTTCTGGCCTGTTTTGTCGGCTACATGGTGGTATGGAACGTAACCGCGTCCCTTCACACACCTTTGATGAGTGTTACTAACGCCATCAGCTCTATCATCATTATCGGCGCGTTATTTCAGATCTCGTCCTCTGATGGATTACTCATGTGGTTATCGGCTTTTGCAGTCTTTATCACCATGGCCAATATTGTCGGCGGATTCGCCGTAACACGTCGCATGCTTGCGATGTTCCAGAAGTAAGAACGGGAGATCATCGAAATGTTGTCACAAGGTGTTATGACCGCCTCTTATATCGGCGCTTCTATTCTCTTTATTCTCGCCCTCGGCGGCTTGAGCTCTCAAGAAAGCTCCAAGCGCGGAAATTACTGCGGCATGGCTGGAATGGCTTTGGCGCTGGTTGCCACCATCCTCGGTGTAGTCACCGCTAACTGGGAAATTCTTGCTGCTGCCATGATTGGCGGAGCTGTGGTTGGCTTTGTACTCGCCAAGAAAGTCCAGATGACACAAATGCCAGAGCTAGTTGCCATACTGCACAGCATGGTAGGTCTAGCCGCGGTGCTGGTTGGTTTTGCTACCTTCCTGGACCACTCAACGGCTTATGTTGGCGCTGAGAAAACCATTCACGATATCGAAATCTATCTAGGTATCCTCATTGGTGCCCTGACCTTCTCGGGGTCGGTAATTGCTTACCTCAAACTTTCAGCAAAAATCGGCGGTAAGCCCTTATTGCTACCCGCTCGTCATTGGCTGAATCTGGCCATGGGCATTGGTGCGATCGTTGTTGGAACCATGTTTGTCAGCCAATCCGGTGCTGGTGAAGATGCCATGACCCCCTTGCTGATCATGACCGCTATTGCCCTTGTCTTTGGTATCCATATGGTAATGGCCATCGGCGGTGCGGATATGCCAGTTGTTGTCTCTATGCTCAACAGCTATTCCGGTTGGGCCGCAGCGGCCACGGGTTTTATGCTCGGCAATGACCTACTCATAGTTGTAGGTGCATTGGTTGGTAGCTCCGGAGCAATCCTCAGCTACATTATGTGTAAAGCCATGAACCGTAAATTCCTGGCGGTTATTGCCGGTGGCTTTGGCACACCAAAAGCCTCCGCAGGCGGTGATAGTGCCGAAGTGGAAGGCGAAATCACCCCTATCGAAAGCGATGAAGTCGTAGCGCTTCTCAACGAAGCTAAAGAAGTGATGATTATTCCAGGCTACGGTATGGCAGTGGCTCAAGCACAGCACACCGTTCGTGAAATGGTTTCCAAACTTCGCGCTAAGGGGAAAAACGTACGCTTTGGTATTCACCCCGTAGCAGGTCGTATGCCCGGACACATGAACGTATTGCTTGCAGAGGCGAAAGTGCCTTACGACATCGTATTCGAAATGGAAGAAATCAATGACGACTTCCCCGATGTGGATGTTTCCATCGTAATCGGAGCCAACGACATCGTTAACCCTGCTGCGCAGGAAGTTCCTGATAGCCCCATCGCGGGAATGCCGGTTCTAGAGCCCTGGAATGGTGAAACCACTATTATCCTAAAACGCTCTATGGCCACAGGCTACGCAGGCGTTGAGAATCCACTCTTCTACAAAGACAACTCTCGCATGCTCTTCGGTGACGCCAAAGACAGTATTGATAGCTTGGTGAAGGGACTGGACTAATCAGGATCCAGAAACTAGGCAAAAGAAAAGCCGGCGAAAGCCGGCTTTTTTGTGGCCACTAGTCCGAATAGACTAGCGGCAACGAAACCCAAAACTGGAACTGATGACTCAACACAATAAATCCTGTTGTCACGTCGAAGATACATCGGAGAAAACGAAAAAGCCTGTGGATTGGCTGCTCTGGGGCGGCTCAGCCATTATCTTATTGTCTATCCTAGTGGCGATATCTCCTGCTGACCTAGGCGAAGAGAGCTGGCCATCCATCTTCAGTAATAGTGTCTATGAGCTCATAAGTACTATGTGGCTTGGTTTGCTACTAGCGATTATTTTTGTTGGCCTGCTCAGCTATGTTCCCCGAGATCTGGTGACTGGAATGTTGGGCAAAGGCGGTAGTTTCTCAGGCTTGCTGCGCGCCACCCTAGCTGGCGTATTCCTGGATTTGTGTTCTCACGGAATCCTGATGGTAGGCGCCAAGCTTTACGAACGAGGTGCAAGCATTGGTCAGGTGATGGCTTTCCTGATTGCTAGCCCGTGGAATTCCCTCTCACTGACGATCATTATGATCAGCCTGATCGGTATCGGCTGGACCCTCACTTTTATCCTTTTGTCAGTAGTAGTCGCCCTCTGTTCTGGTTTAGTTTTTGATTGGCTCTGCCAAAAAGGCGCACTTCCGGCAAATTCTTTTGAGCTCGCTCAAACAGAAGGCTCAACTAATTTAGGTGAACAGTTCAAGCAGGCTCTCAGCCAAATACGATTCTCTGGCAAAGGTTTTGCCCTGCTTTTGCTCACTGGGATAAGAGAATCTCGTATGGTTTTTCGATGGCTTTTCTTTGGCGTAATTCTCGCCTCAGCTATACGCACTTTCGTTCCCATGGAGACCTACCAACAGCTCTTCGGACCTACACTGGCAGGTCTAGGGTTAACCCTGATCGCAGCAACAATCATCGAAGTTTGTTCGGAAGGCAGCACACCTATTGCCGCCGACCTGCTCACTCGAGGCGGAGCTCCGGGCAATAGCTTTGCCTTTTTGATGGCAGGAGTATCGACGGATTACACCGAAGTGATGGTGTTAAAAGACACCACCAAATCCTGGAAGATCGCTCTCTTTTTGCCCCTCATTACGCTACCGCAGGTGCTGGTACTGGGTTGGCTTCTAAATCTAGCGGCCTAATCGACGCGAGGATTGAAAATCCTCGTGTCGGTGGTTCGATTCCGCCCCTGGGCACCAAT